>Ga0214923_10000576_pt1 | contig 54877 bp, 48 predicted proteins | sample LL1510_MetaG_FD_177993 | JGI IMG/M metagenome (GOLD analysis project Ga0214923, IMG submission 177993) | Freshwater microbial communities from Lake Lanier, Atlanta, Georgia, United States - LL-1510 | ecosystem: Environmental > Aquatic > Freshwater > Lake | place: USA: Georgia | collected...
AACGTCAATGCCAAGTGATTTGCCTTTGTAGTTCATTTATTTCTCCATCTTTTTCAGTAACCGAAAGTATCTCTGAGAAAAATGGATGTCGATAGGTGGGGTTATTTAAGCGCTTACGAACAACCAGAGCACCAACAATGGTAAGGCATATTAAGAAGTTTATTAGAAATGCCAACTTCGCTTCACCCTTGCTGCGCTGAATAGTTGGGGCAATTTTTAATAACTCTTCTTTAAATTTTCTTTCAATGTTTTTCCAATCATTGTACGATTTTATTTCATTCAAATGGTCAGGAATCAATGAAAGAAGTGTACCAAGTTTATTTTTTTCATCCATTGCTTGCAGACGCTTGACTCGATATTTTAGCTCATATTGCCATATTTCTTTATTTTTTACCTTGCCACAGCGTTCTCCGTAATCATAATAAAAATCGCATGGAGTGTGGTTCCTTTCTTTATCATAATAAAAATCGCATGGAGTGTGGTTCCTTTCTTTGTAGATTTTATTTTGCATTTCAATAGACAATTCGGAGATGTTTTTAAAAAGATCGAAATTTGAAACGTTATAGATAGGAAGGTGCTTCATTAAATCATACTGTTGCTCCATACTTAACCCTTGAATAAACGCTAGTAGGCCAGAGGTCATGCTGGGAACGTTGTAAAGAATCATTTCAAATATGGTGAAACCCTGACGGCAAGCTTTTTGTCTTAGAAAAGAATATTTTTCTTCAGGGGATAGTTCATTCAAGGCTTCAAGATAGATTTTCACAACCTGGGTGTGTTTTTTGAAAACCGCTGCTATAAAAGGATAGTGATTTAATTGGATATGAAGAAGGTAGCTCGTTTTTTCTTCGGGAGTCAATGTACTGGTGTGTTTCATTAAGTCCTGAAATACGGAAGAATTAAATTGAGCGGCTAAATCGAGTGCGTTGTGGTTTGCATATGGGCCATCCTGTTGAACATCGTATAATATAATCTTTTTTCTGTCCTCCTCTTTTAAAAATGGCAAACATTGAAAAAAGAAGTGTAATTTATTTGCATCATTATTTATTAAGGCTTGGCGTAGTTTTTCTCCATTCAGCTTTTTTTTAATAAATTCTTCAATGTCTTGCTTATAATCATCAGAAAGGGTGTGTATATTTTTTTTGAATTCGGAATCGCCTTCATTCATGAGATCAAAGAGTTTTTTCATTTGATCCATCTGTGTTCGATCTGGTGGTGACACATATCTTGCCAGTAGATCTCGCTTATAGCGATCATCAGCAAAATTTGCAAAGGTTAATAATTGATACAATGAATTTGCATGGGATACAATACCCGTGTTAAGGAGGGGGCTAAAATTCATCGTCGCATCATACGGCCTATTGCTCAATAGTGCATCAAGACAGGCCATGGCATCCTCTGGTATATCAAAATAATGCTCTTGGGTCAGTTTTACAAACAGTGCCTTTTTAATGACGGGCCAATTTAGATCGTTGTAACTCACCAAGCCTAAGCTTTCGGCGTCTTCAATTATTTCTTGGGGTTGTTCCTGTTTATAAACCCATTTTTCTTCGCCTTCTATCTCAACTTGATACCTCATCAAGACCCCATCCCCATCTTCGAAGCCAAGTTTTGTGATAGGAGACAATACAGTATTGATGTAATCTAGAGCTTTTTGGAGATCCGATTTCGAGTAACCATCGGTTCGCATTCCATCGTATTCTGATGTTTCATACAAAACCCCACGCATATAGGTGATAAGCTCTGAGAGAATACCAGAAACATGAAATACTTGGTCAAACGTACTTACAAGCCTTAGAGCTATCTCGTCATCGTTAAAACGCCCGCAATATCTATCATGGAGGTGAAGGGGGTTTATGCCAAGATCAATCTTAAAGGCTACTGTGTAAAATCGATTAACTGCGTGTATTTCTAAGTCATTCGATTGGTTGTTATTTTCTCTGAAATGATTGCGAGCTGCTTTTAGTACTAAATCCGTGCGTATTAGCACTAAAAGTTCATCAATGCTACTAGGGGGTGGATTGAAACTAACAATGATTTCTTTAAGTCTAATATGTATTCCTTCAGGACAGGAATTGGCTTGTTCAAATAGTTTATTCGCAATGGCTCTTTAGATCCTTTATCTGATCCATTTGTTAGCGTTAATAATTCGTCACATAAGTTTTGTAGCCATGAATCTGGCAACAACGTCTCGGTGTTTCCTGTTACAACAGCAGGAGCCAGCATGCATCTTTCGCGATTGAGCAATGGTTTGGGCATTTCAAAGTCCACAAAAAAAACATGCAGATAATTATAGCCCATTTAGGCCAAAAAACAAACCATTTAGACAATAAAATTGTATTAATTGATTAATAAATAACAAAATGATCCACAAGTTTGGGAGTTGCTATTTGTATTTATTGTAAAAATAAAGGCATGATGGCATCAAAAATAACCAGGTTATTCCCAGATACAGATAAAATATAGAGCCTTGTTGTAAGACCATGGCTCCTGGAAGAGCCCCGAGCCAATAGGCCATTGGAATAAAAATCAGAGAGAGTAAACCCCAAATGGTATAATAATGCAGCCAATATTCCGTGTTTACAGTGACATAAAAACCAAAACTCAGCCATAAACAGAGCATCCACAGTGGTGAAGCAGAGGAGCCAAACGGGTTGGCAGTAAAATAGATAAACCCTGATCGTAACCAAATGGTATCCGTGATTCCTCCTAGAACCATTAAACCCAGTGCAAAATACAATGGTTTTAGGCACGGTTTTTGATGAATCAATTGCCATAATAACTGAACGGAAAAAAGGCAGAGGGTAATGATGGGGCCCTTGAAAGGATCTTCATGCGCTGCGTAATAGATGCAAGCGATCCAGCAGATATAATAGAGCAAAAAATGAACAAACCAAGACAGATTGAAAACCACCGTAAAACTCCTTATTGACTTGTGACGCGCAATATTTCTGCCAGCGAGGTATCCCCCAATAACACACGCTGAAAACCATCTTCCCGAATCGATTTTGTATTGGGTCGTAGATGATTTTCAATGGTTTGTGTACTCTCATTGCGATGAATCATGCTGCGTAATGTTTCATCCATGGTAATTAATTCATAAATACCAGTGCGTCCACTATAACCAGAGTGGTTGCATTGATCACAGCCTATCGGCTCAAAAATGATTAAGGCAGGTGCTGTTGTGGGAATTCCCATTAGTTTCATTTCATCCTCGCGGATCAGATGGGGATTTTTGCAATGACTACATAATTTTCTAACCAATCGTTGAGCGATTAAACCGACAATACTAGAGGACAGTAAGAACGATTCAACACCCATATCATGCAAGCGGGTAATGGCTCCTAGCGCACTATTGGTGTGCAAGGTGGATAAGACTAAATGGCCAGTCAGGCTTGCTTGCACGGCGATCTCGGCTGTTTCTAAATCTCTGATTTCACCAATCATCACAACATCTGGATCTTGACGAAGAATCGCGCGTAACCCTCGTGCAAAGGTCATTTGGATTTTGGTATTGACTTGGGTTTGACCTATCCCAGGCAAGTCATATTCGATAGGATCTTCAATGGTCAAAATATTCCGACTGACTTCATTTAATTCCGTCAACATCGCATACAAGGAGGTTGTTTTGCCCGATCCGGTTGGGCCGGTGACAAGAAGGATGCCATGTGGCTCGGCAATCATTTTGCGAATGGTAACGAGCGTGCTCTCTGCCATGCCCAATAGAGCTAAATTCAATTGCGCGTTTTGTTTATCCAATACCCGAAGCACAATACGCTCTCCATGGTTTGAGGGAAGCGTGGATACACGAATATCAATATTATGCCCACCAACCCGCAAAGCAATTCGACCGTCTTGCGGTATCCGTTTTTCTGCGATATCAAGCTTTGCCATAACTTTCACGCGGGAAATTAAAAGTGGTGCTATGCTTCGTTGTATCTCAAGCACTTCTTGCAACACGCCATCGACACGATTTCTAACCAAGACTCTATTTTCATAGGTTTCGATATGAATGTCTGAAGCCTTTTGCTTATTGGCTTGGGTAAATAGGGCATTTAGTAAGCGGATAATAGGGGCATCGTCTTGATTTTCTAGGAGATCTTCGCTGGAGGGCAGCTGGCTTGCTAATTTGGATAAATCCAAATCCACTTCCATGCCTTCAGCAGCATCAAGGATAGAGGCTTGGGATTGATAAACGGCGGTTAACCGCTGTTGAAACTCATCACTAGGCACTTCATGTAAAAGCAATTCACATTGCAGATGTCGCTGAATTTCTGCCAATATTTCTAATGGGGTGTGGGCTAAATGGTAGAGATAAACATCATTGCTGTTCTCTTTTTCAACAATGATAACACCGTGCTTTTTAGCATAGGAATAGGGAATTTTTTGTTTTATTTTTGTTTTATCCATTTGCTATTTGGTCACCATGGCAGGGGGTGGAAGTGGTTTACTAAAGGGTTTGGGTAACGCAGAAAAATGCAATGGTGGCAGAACGGGATCGTTATTCTTGGGGTCATAATCTTCTTTTTTACGCAACCAGTCTAATTGGCCTTGGCGTAAATCGATGTATTTGGCATCGGTTACTTGCAGGGCATCTAATTCTCTTTTGAGGATCCGTGGTCTGATGAAGACAATCAGCACTCTTTTTTCACGATCGTGGATGGTATGTTGAAACAAGCGGCCAATCCCTGGGATATCACCAAGTATGGGGACAGAAACGGTATCATTGGTGAGCCGGTCTTGTGCAAGCCCACCAAGTACCACAATATCTCCACTTTCTACGTGAACAGAGGTTACAATAGAGCTGATATTAAAGGTGGGTGTAGCCCCGACATTGGCTGGATTGGGTGTGTCAAGCGTGTCATTCCCTTGGTCAATTTGCATTTGTATGCCTTTGCCATGAGTAATTTGAGGCCTTACATAGAGATGAAGTGCCACATTGACTCGATCAAAGGTTGTAAATGGGCTTCCTGCGGCATTTCCTTGCGCATTATTTGGGTAGGACGATGAAGCAACAGAAACCTGTTTACCAATTAGAATTTTAGCTTGTCGATTATCTAAAACCACGACAGAGGGGGTTGAGAGAATGTTGGCCCGATGCGCATTGGCCAGGGCATATATTTGTGCCTGAAATTGATTAATGGAGGTTTTCGAGTTGATAATGGCAAAACCAGGCCTAAAACTATCTGGTTTTTTCGTTTGTTGGTCGATGCTTCCCCATTCAATTCCAAGGCTATTAAAGTCGTTTTCACTCAGCTCAGCAACCATGGCTTCAATCAACAGTTGAGCGGGTTTTATATCCAGTTGACGAATGATAGAACGGAGCGAGCGAATCAACGTGGCTGGGGCATTTATGATAATGGAGTTGGTGTTTGGTTCAGCAATGATTTGAATGGCGGGTTTGGTTGACCCTTCATTTTTGGTCGTCGTATTGCTGGTGTTTGGCATTTCGGCGGCATTTGGGGTATTGCTGCCTGCAAAATTTTGTGTTTGGATGTTCCCGCTGCCAGAGTTTCCAACCATGCTGGCATTGGGGTTGGTACTATCGAGGGCTGGCCTTGTAATGGTCCCGATGGTTGTTCCAACACTGCCGCTAAAACTGGCTTGTGCAATGCCTGCAAGAATGGGCACCACATCTTCCGCACGCAAGTAATTTAAATAAATGACTTGTGTATTACCACTATTGCCATTCGGATTTTCTTTATCGAGTCGGGAGATGATTAAGCGTAAACGAATGCGCTCCGTTTTAGAGCCACTCAACAAAATGGCATTGCTCCTATCATCTGCGGCTAACATGGCTTGGTTATGACTGCTCAAGCCCGGCTGAGTTTTAACTAATTCTTTAAGGGTGTTAACGACATCCATGGCTAACGCATGTTTTAGAGGGATGATATCGATGCCATTAGAGGATGAATTATCCACCTGTTTAATAATTTTAGCTAATTGTTTAATATTATCAGCCCGTCCCGATAAGATCAGCATATTAGAAGGGGGGTAGGCTGATACGCTACTCCACTGGGGCATCAGTGGTCGAAGAACGGGCACTAATTGTTCGGAAGGAACATAATGGACAGGAATGACTTCCACCATCATGTCATCGCCATGGGGAGGGTGTTTCATGAGGCTTAACATGTCTGGTGATTGGGTTTTTGCATCAATGTTTGGAACAATTTTAATGACGTCTCCGCTTGGGATAGCGGCATAACCGGATACTTGTAACATTGATAAAAACACTTGGTAGAGTTCTTTATCAGACATTGGGGTGCTTGACGTGATGGATATTTTTCCTTGTACTCGAGGATCGATGAGAAAATTTTTACCGGTAAGTCGCGATACTTCATCAATGACGGTGGTAATATCGGCGTTTTTTAAATTCCAAATTTTTTGGGATAGGACCTCTTTGGGGCGGGATTCGATGTTTTGTTCTTGTTGTTGTTCTTGTTCATGTTTTGTTTTTGATAATTCAGGAAAGTCTTCAATTTTCTTTTGTAATTCTCGAGCCAGCACGTAATCAGTGATGGGGCCTATTTGAACAGAGAATAATTTCTTTTTATAGGGCTCTTCCACAGACATGGGTTGTTGGATAGAATCTGAGAGTTTTTTTTGAAAGTCCACGGCAGATTGTTTATCTGTAAATGAGCCGGCTTCGAGCAAATAAGCAGGTTTGCCATCGAGGGGTATCACTTTGATAGTCATATCCGATGCATTGACTCCAGAGGAGCAAAGCAGCATTAGTATATAAAGTGCAATTCTCATTCATACGCCATCAAATCGTTCATTATAACATGATATCTAAATTTGCTCAGATGCAATAGGGTTTTCTTCTTCAAAAGCAAGGCTCAAGTGGGACAGGACGGCGTTATTGCCAATTTAATATTCACTTAATTTTTTGGATGTATAATTGGTTGATAAATCAATCACAAAGAGGTTGTTATGCCAGGAACATTACTTACTGCATCAAGCCCGAGCAATATCTACGAATTCCCGGACTTGAGTCAACCTGATCTCAAAGATTTTCATGAAAAATATGGTCAGGGTACTATTAATATGGGTGATGTGCATTCCAATCCTATTTTAATCATTTATAGCTTGGTTGTGCATGGTGCCATATCCAATATGACCAAAGAAAAATACGACCGTTTGGTAGCGCTTTATTTCAAGCCTGTCCTTAATTTAACAGCAGAAAATCTGAAAGAAATAGATGCCATCATCCGTTCGTTGACGTTTAATCCTGACATAGGGATGCGGTTAATTGGTGATGAGTTGTGTGATAGAGGCCCGAATGATTATTTCATATTGAAACTTCTTGAAAAAATGAACAACGTGGGATTTAACTATGAAATTTTGATTTCAAATCATGGGGTTGAGTTTTATAGAGCACACGAAGAAGCGAGATTATCCTATGATAGTGATGTACTTCAGGGAGAGCATAAACATTCCATTCGTGCTCTTGATGCATTGATAGAGGAGGGGTTTGTTGAGCGCAAAGAAGTTAGAAGACTTACCAAGGAAGTATATGCCCCGAAATTAAAAATTATTTCTTCTGAACTGGACGATAAAGGTATACGTATTTATTCCCATGCGGCCATAGGGATAAATACAATCCATGCGCTGGCTAATAAATTTAAAGTTACCTTTAACGACGAAACACCAACAGCGCTTCATGAAACCATCAATGCAATGAATATCGAACTTCAGAATACGATTCAAAATGGGCAGTTTTCCTCATTAATCAATCCTATGGTTTTGCACTCGGGGTATGAAGGTGAGGATATAAATATGCAATATTATCCCATTGAATTTACGCTTTGGAACAGAAACTATTCGAAAATCCCTCCCACCATGTTAGAGACAACTCCAATAGAACGTTGCGGGCGCCCTGCTGTCTATCATGGTTATGATATGGTCTGGGTTCATGGGCATGATACTGGTGATAAGTCCGCAATGGCGCGCTATCCGCATATCATTAATTTGGATAATCCTGTCGGAAAAAACGGCCATGATGGTGATAGATATTGGGTTTTTGTGGAACCAGATGATCGCTATTTGGTTTTGCATACCCCACAAATGCTGGGGGATGGATTGAATGTTGCGATGGATGAAGACCATGATGATTCAACCGATGCGGCTGAAGCCGCGAGTGCCGCTGGCTTTTCCGATACAAGGCAAAGGCATGAATTGGATGTTCGGATGGATGTACACCTGGATAGTTTAAACATTCCCGACATTGACTGGCGGGCTATAAAGGATTTCACGACTTCTTATCTTGCAGAAAATCCTGGGACTGCAGCGCCTGATGACGGCCCTTTGCAAAGTTTAGTGAATCTATTTGGCATGTTTAAACAACCAGCCGGTACTGATTTACCCAATGGCGGTCGGTCATCTTTTGATACATGGACGGCAAACAATTCTACAAGTTCATAAATGACAGGTCCGAGAGTCTGAGATTTTGGGGTGCCTTTCAAGGCATCCCAATGATCCACTGTATCTGACTTTTCAAATCGATAGAGAGTTCCGATAACTCTTCAAATGCGTGGTTTTCATAGACATTCTCGTTCAAAGCGAATGCTTGTTGTTGTTTTACAAACGCATCCCGTTGATGGTGAAGCCAGTGGATTTGAGGTGAAAATAAATGAAGCATCGCTTCCACCCATTGATCTAAAACGCTCCAATACACATCATCAGCCATGGTCATTTTGAAGCGCTTTATAAAATTCAAAACATGTTTTGCGTCATACCATACTTCATACGAAATCCATCGATTGACCGTAAAAAGACGGATGGGCATGCCAAATCTATCCATCGCAATGGCTACAATATGGGTCATTGGGTTGTCCATGTGTTTATCCCAGTCTTTCAAGGGAGTCGGTTTTAAGCGTTTGGGGATGTGTTTGTATCGAAGAAAACAATGAAAATGGCCGTGTTCGTTACTGGCTTCATTTTCTCGATGACAATGGTAAAAGTATTGAGCGCCGGTAGCGTGGTCGATTCGGTCTCCTTTGGGATAATGATCCATGCCCACATGGCGTCGTTTTTTTTCGAGGGTGTAGTGAAGAATATTTCGACCTTGTTTGGTGGTCATCTTTTGTTGACATAGTAGTGCTTTCTCAGCGTAGGCCAAGAACTTGGCTTTTTGCCACTTCGTGAGTGTTGGTAGAGTAAATGGGTCGTTTTCAAACATAGGGCTTGGTGAAAAAAATTATGGTTATTCTTGTGTGGACAACGCCATCATCACTGTAAAATATAACCAGACCAGCGAAGTAGCGATGTCCGCCACATCATTTTGAAACGTAATAGAACTACAATTAACTACCGCTGCAGCCACCACAGTTGCTTGGAGCCATGCCCTTGCAGCCTTTACATCCTTTACATCCCTTGCAACCTTTACATCCCACACAACCTTTACATCCAACGCAAGCTTTGCATGCTGACATGGTTGTATTGTTTGTGTTGCTAGCATAAGCAACCGGAACGATGGCTGTGGCTGATAGAGAAGTTAACAGTGCTGCAACCGCCAATGATGATTTTTTCATGTTTACCTTCCTTGAATTGAGTAAGCGTTTAAAAAAACGAATGGGTAAAGCATCTCAGCCAATCGCTGAAACCTTTTATAGAGTATCCTATCTGTTTGAAAAATAGAATGAGTTTTTTCAACGGATTAGGAGACATTCGACTTTTTTTTTCCGTTAATTAAAGGCCTGGATAAATCTGCAGTAATCCCTAGCGAAATGCATTATAATCATTGGCTCGCTAAACTTCGGTACGTTTATGATCGATTTGCATTGCCACAGCTCCTTTTCTGACGGGGAGCATTCTCCTGCGCTGCTGTCTGATATGGCATTGAATAATCAGGTTAAATGGTTGGCGTTGACCGACCATGACACGGTAGAGGGGCTTGCCTTGTTGCAGCAGGCTTCATGCCATAAAGATTTGAATATTGTCAAGGGCATTGAACTGAGTGTTCGGTGGAAAAAACACGATATTCACATCATTGGGTTAAACATTGATCCCATGGATTCTCATTTAAAAGAAATCATTGCAACGCAAAATGAGCGTCGTATTGCCCGTGCGGCGCAAATTGCTGATTGTTTGGTAAATTGTGGTATAAAAGATGCGTTAAAGAAAGCGCTAGAATTGGCCGGTCATCAGCGGATAGGTCGGCCTCATTTCGGACAATTGTTGATTAATGAAGGCAAAGCGGCTGATATGAAAGCAGCTTTTAAGCGATATTTAGGCCGTGGCAAGGCTGCTTATGTGGAGACGGATTGGATATTACTTGATGAAGCGGTGCTTGGTATCATTAAAGCCAAAGGTCAGGCGGTGATCGCCCATCCCTTGAAATATTCTCTCACTCGTACCAAACTTCATGAGCTTATTGTGGCTTTTAAATCAGCGGGTGGTGTCGCGATGGAGGTTGTGTCTGGGGAAACAACGGTAACAGACATGAATGAACTCGCTGGTCTTTGCGGGCGTTTTGAGCTTTTGGCGTCGACGGGTTCTGATTATCACGGACAGAACTCAAGAATTGCACTTGGTAAACAGCGCCCATTACCAGTAAACTGTAGGCCTATTTGGGACACCTGGGATAATCAATCAAGGCCGGCAAGTTGAGCGTGGGATGATTTTTTCGGTCTAGCGTCCTTGCAAAAATGGAGCAATGCTCAGGGAATATTTCACAGGGGGGGCATAATTATATGGGTCAGTTTTTTGCAATTCATCCTGACAATCCACAGGCACGGTTGTTAAGAAAAGCGGCAACTATTGTTGAAGAGGGTGGGTCGATTGTTTATCCAACGGATTCAGGATATGCACTCGCTTGTGCTCTTGGAAATAAATCAGCCGTGGAGCGTATTAGGCGTTTGAGGCAGTTGGATAAACATCACAATATGACATTGATTTGTAGTGATCTCTCTCAGCTGTCTACTTATGCCTGTGTTACGAATCCAATTTTTCGATTACTGAAAGCCTTTACACCGGGATCTTACACGTTCATTTTGAATGCGACCAGTGAAGTTCCTCGCTTAATGTTGCATCCTAAACGAAAGACCTTGGGGTTAAGAGTACCGGAGCATACCATTGCATTGGCATTATTGGAGTGTTTAGACGCCCCCTTGATGAGCACCACTTTAATTTTACCGGGTGCAGAAGCTCCGTTAGCAGAACCTTTGGCGATTAAAGATTTATTAGGAAACCAGGTGGACTTGGTCATAGATGGTGGGCATTGTGAGCATCAACCTACCACCGTTGTTGATTTGACTGGGAGTTACCCAGTGATTTTAAGGGAAGGCAAAGGCGACCCTGAGCCTTTTAGATAATTATTATTGAGGATGTGAATAGCTGTGTCTAGTTATAACAAAAGAGTGGTTTCGGGCATGCGTGCCAGTGGCCCATTGCATTTAGGCCATTATCATGGCGTACTTAAAAATTGGATTAATCTCCAACACCAATACGATTGTTATTTTTTTGTAGCGGATTGGCATGGATTAACAACACATTATGACGAGCCGTTGGGTCGAGAGAAATTTATCTGGCAGATGTTGGTTGATTGGTTGGCTTGCGGGATTAATCTCAGTTTATCAACCATTTTTATTCAATCCTGGGTGCCACAACATGCCGAGTTGCACTTGCTCTTATCGATGATAACGCCATTGGGTTGGTTAGAGCGGGTCCCTAGTTTTAAAGATCAGCAAGAAAAATTGCATGAAAGAGATTTATCCACCTACGGCTTTCTTGGGTATCCATTACTTCAAACAGCTGACGTACTACTCTATAAAGCAGATTATGTGCCGGTGGGGGATGATCAAGTGGCTCATGTTGAACTCATCCGTGAAGTGGCTAGACGTTTTAATTATTTTTATGGTCGTGAACCTAATTTTGAGGCGCTCGCCATGGAGGCAATTAAAAAAATGGGTAAAAAACAAGGGAAGATGTATACCCAATTGCGAACAGAATTTCAGCAAGAAGGCGATCATGAATCGCTGAGTAAGGCGAAAGCCATGGTTGAAAGTCAGCACAATTTATCGATAGGGGATAGAGAGCGGTTATTTGGGTATTTAGAGGGCATTGGTAAATTAATATTGCCTGAGCCACAAGTCCTTCTGACAGAGCACTCAAAAATGCCAGGTATTGATGGACAAAAAATGTCAAAGTCGTATAATAATGCGATTTATTTGCGCGAAGAACCGGCGCAGGTTGAAAAGAAAATACTAACCATGCAAACGGATCCTGCCCGAGTAAAACGTTCCGATCCTGGTGATCCAATGAAATGTCCGGTATGGTCTTTTCACAAAATATACTCCGATGAAGCTACTCAACAATGGGCGGATAAGGGTTGTAGAACCGCAGGCATTGGTTGTATTGATTGCAAGCGCCCTATTATTGATTCGATTAATCGAGAATTGGCGCCTATTCAAGCATCGATTAAAGATTATGAAGCCGATTTAGGTTCTGTGAAGCGCCTTGTTGCGGAAGGGAGTGAGAGAGCCAGGGATGAGGCGAATAAAACACTTTCTGATGTGAGGGAATTTATGGGGCTTGATTATTGATGGAGGATATTGCGGCTACCACGGTGTTTGCTGTTGTTTTAGGGCAGGATGTCACCACCTTGCCTGAGGATTTATTTATTCCGCCTGATGCCCTGGAAGTGTTGCTTGATACTTTTTCTGGCCCACTTGATCTTCTGCTCTACTTAATTCGCCAACAAAATATCGATATTATGGATATTCCAATGGCGACGATCACGAAGCAATATATGCACTATATTGAGCTTTTAGAAGCGCACCGCTTGGAGCTGGCAGCAGATTACTTGGTCATGGCGGCCATGCTTGCAGAAATTAAATCCAAGCTATTGTTGCCTTTAAAACAGACGGAAGAGGATGCTATAGAAGAAGATCCGAGAATGGCCTTGGTGAGGCGCTTACAAGTCTATGAAACATTTAAAGAGGCCGCGAAAATCTTAGATGGTTTGCCGAGATTTGAGCGGGATGTTTTTCAAGTTAGAACAACAGTGGATGAGGTGTTATGCGAGACAATTGCACCGGAAGTGACTCTTGCGGCGTTAGTGGAAGCCATGACTAACTTATCTAAACGTCAAGAGCCGTTGGCAAATTTCCAAATATCGCGTGAGAAATTATCGGTGCGTGAACGAATGAGCCTCTTGTTGCAGCGGTTAGACTATGAACGATGGATGGAGTTTCATGAATTTTTTAATCAACGAGAAGGGCGCTTGGGGCTTGTCGTGACATTTTTAGCCGTGCTTGAATTAGCAAAACAAGCCTTGATAACGGTGAGTCAAAAAGAAGCAGATGCACCCATTTATCTGCGAGCAACGAAGGGATAAAATGACCGTGCTTAAATACAAGATTGAAGCCCTCTTAATGGCCGCATCAGAGCCATTGACGATAGAGAGAATGCTTGGTGTTTTTGAGGAGTTTGAAAAGCCTACCCCAGAGGAATTATTAGACGTTTTGGGTGAATTGGCTTCGGACTATGAGCCTCGGGCTATTGAGTTGTCTTGCTTAGCTAGCGGGTATTTATTGAAGACAAAAAAATCTTACAGCACGTTTGTAGCACGTTTATGGACAGAAAAGCCTCAAAAATATTCCAATGCATTATTAGAGGTGCTTGCTATTATTGCTTATAAGCAACCAGTGACTCGAGCGGATATCGAGGAAGTACGTGGCGTAGCATTGAGTACGTCCATGTTAAAAACCTTGCTTGAGCGGGAATGGATTGTGGCTGCAGGTCATCGGGATGTTCCTGGGAAGCCATCGGTTTATGTAACAACCAAGACATTCCTTGATTATTTTAATCTGGCAAGCTTAAGTGAATTGCCCTCTTTGGATAAATGATGAGTAGTGAACGATTACAGAAAATATTAAGTCAGGCGGGTTTTGGTTCCAGAAGAGAAATGGAACGTTGGATAGACGGTGGTTTGGTCTTTGTCAATGGCCAACGAGCAAAGCTTGGGGATGTAGCGAATGCTTCAGATAAGATTAGTGTCAAAGGACGAGTCATTGAAAACCCGTTGGCGGTTGAATCCAAAACGCGCATCTTGCTTTACCACAAACCTATCGGTGAAATCTCAAGCCGACGCGATCCCAAATTTCCTCATACCGTATTTGACAAGTTGCCGCATTTAAAAGGTGGTCGTTGGGTGCAAGTAGGCCGTCTTGATTTAAATACATCAGGATTATTGATCTTTACCAATAATGGCGAACTAGCCAATCGATTGATGCATCCTAAGTACGAACTGGAGCGAGAATATGCCGTTCGAGTTTTTGGTCGAGTCAATCCAGACAAAATCAAATTACTCCAGGAAGGGGTGATGTTGGATGATGGAATTGCAAAATTTAAACGCATCGATTTTCGTGGAGGAGAAGCCTCCAATAGTTGGTATCACGTGGTATTGTCCGAAGGACGAAATCGTGAAGTTCGTCGTTTGTGGGAATCTCAAGGTGTGGAAGTGAGTCGTTTAATTCGCATTCGTTATGGGCAAATATCGATGCCTCGAGGGTTGGCGAGGGGAGACTTTGTAGAGCTCTCGATAAAAGAAGTGGATCATTTTATAGCGAATCTATCATGAGGAAGAGAAGGCAGTCAGTCAGTGATGTCATTATGACAACGTTTGTTGAAAAGTTTAGTCATGATGGACGAGGGATTGCGCGAATTGATGGCAAAACCACGTTCATTGATGGCGCACTACCCAATGAAGACGTCACCTTTAAATATTTACAGCAAAAGTCTGATTATGACGAAGGACAGCTGCTATCGGTAATCAACCCATCTGTTCATCGGGTTATACCAAAATGCCCTCACTACGCACTTTGTGGTGGGTGTTCATTACAGCATTTAGATGGTCCGTCACAAATTCATGAAAAACAAATCCAACTGTTAGATTTATTAGCACGCATAGGCCATGTCAAACCTAGCCAAGTTCTAGAGCCGCTGACGAGTCACTTATGGCATTACCGGAATAAGGCGCGTTTGAGTGTGCGATATGTTGAAAAAAAGAATGCAACCTTGGTAGGTTTTAGAGAAAAAAACAACTCGCGTTACATCACAGAAATTAATCAATGCCCGGTTTTAAATGAACGTGTTGATAAAGAGGTAGCTGGATTACGCCAACTTATCGATACATTCGATGATCCTCGCTCGATTGCCCAAGTGGAGGTAGCCGCATCCGATGACGAGGTCGCGTTAATTTTTAGGAATTTAAAAACGTTAAGTGCTGACGATGAACAAAAATTGAGAGCGTTTGCAGAGCGCACCCAATTTCGATTGTTTTTACAACCAGGCGGCATAGATAGTGTGTTTTTGTTTTATCCAGAGGATGGTCGCGACTTATTAAGTTACACCTTGCCCCAACAAAACATCCGATTTCAATTTCATCCTACCGATTTTACCCAGGTCAATTCCGGATTGAACCGATTAATGGTGGAGCTTGCTTTGAGTTTATTAGCATTGAAGCCCTCCGATGTGGTGCTGGATTTGTTTTGTGGTTTAGGGAATTTTTCATTACCCATCGCAACCTATTGTGCCCAGGTTATTGGTGTAGAGGGGAGTGAGAGGATGGTGCAACGAGCAGGACTGAATGCGTCAAACAATGGATTAGCTAATCTCACCTTTGTGGCGAAGAATTTGGAAGATGAAACTGCTTTGAATGAATTTTCTGACCGAGGGATCAATAAATTATTGCTTGATCCACCCCGAGCAGGGGCTCTCGAGGTCGTAAAAAATATTGATAAAATAAATCCAAAGCGTATTGTCTATATTTCTTGTAACCCAGCAACGTTGGCAAGGGATGCCGATATATTGGTGAATCAAAAGCAATATACGTTGGTATCAGCCGGTGTGATGGACATGTTCCCGCACACGGCTCACGTGGAGTCCATTGCCCTCTTTGAAAAAGGATAATCATCATGGTCAAGGTTAAAGAAAATACTCCTTTGTTACCGGATGGCAGCATCGACGTTGACCAATGGTTACAAGGATTGGCTAACAAAGGGTATTTTCAAGATCTAGACTTGATTCGTAATGCATGCCTGCTTAGCCAGTTAGCGGGCCATGATCACCCAACTGAAACCGGAGAGTCTTGTTTACAGCGCGGCCTTTCTATCGCAGATATTTTAGCGGATCTGGAAATTGATAAAGAAACCATCGCGGCGGCTATTATTTTTGATAGTGTTCATTATGCCGAACTATCCATAGACAATGTAGAAGAGCAATTAGGTAGCAATGTTGCACGCTTGGTCAAGGGCGTTGAAAAAATGAGTGCCATGTCTAATTTGCAACCTACAGCCAAATATCCAGCCATGAAGCACCAAATGGATAATGTTCGTAAAATGTTGCTTGCGATGGTCGATGATGTTCGGGTTGTGGTGATTAAACTTGCTGATAGATTATGTTTTCTAAGATCATCCGCACCCTTGCCAAACGACATGCGTTATCAAATAGCCACGGAGGCCATGGAAATATATGCGCCATTGGCTAATCGGCTGGGGATCGGTGCCATCAAATGGGAGATGGAAGATCTGGCTTTTCGATATTTATATCCTGACGATTACAAAGCCATAGCACAAGGTTTAAAAGCCAAGCGCTTGGACAGAGATCGGTATGTTAATTTAATTGTTGAGGAATTAAATCAACATATAAAAAATATGGGCATTGAGCGTTTTGCCGTGTACGGGCGCTCTAAACATATTCATAGTATTTTTAGAAAAATGAAGCGAAAAAACGTCTTGCTAGATGAAATATACGATGCAACCGCCGTGAGAATTTTGGTGGAGACCAAAGAGCAATGCTATGAAGTATTGGGGCTTGTTCATGGTTTATGGGAAAAGGTTTCTGATGAATTTGATGATTATATTGCTAAACCAAAAGTGAATGGTTATAAATCATTACACACGGCTTTAAAAGGCCCTGAAGATCGTGTGTTTGAAGTACAAATTCGCACGTTTCAAATGCATGAACAAGCAGAAATGGGGGTGGCTGCCCACTGGAAATACAAAGAAGGTGCTGGCTCGCATCAAAAGCAAAGCCATGAGCGTAAAATTGAATGGTTGCGTGAAGTGTTGGCTTGGCATCGTGAAATGGCAAGCAATAAAGTCGCGTTTTCTTCCATGGAAACCGAGTTTCTTGACGATCGAGTTTACGTTTTTACCCCTGGCGGCGAAGTGCTTGACTTACCAGACGGTGTGACCCCCTTGGATTTTGCCTATCATGTCCATAGTGGATTGGGTCATCGATGTCGTGGTGCAAAAGTCAACGGACATATTGTGCCCTTAAACACCCTTTTAAAAACCGGCGATAAGGTTGAAATTTTAACAGGCAATATAGAGAAACCCTCCAGAGATTGGATTAATCCGCATTTAAATTACCTTAAAACCTCACGAGCCAAAGCAAAAGTCATGCATTGGTTTAAAATGCAAGACTACGATAAAAACAAAGACGAAGGTCGTGAAATACTTGAGAAGGAACTAAAGGCCTTAGGAATAAAATTCGAGCAATTAAATGAGGTCGTATCGGGATTAAATTTTAAGCGTTTGGACGATATGCTAGCAGCACTTGCTCGTGGTGATCTAAAATTAAGTCAAATCATTAGCAAATTAACCCCTATAGTAACCCCTCAAGATCCACTACCCATTATCAAACAGCAGAAGCATGCCGTGACGGGCAGTGATCTGCGAATTGAAGGGGTGGGTAATTTACTCACCCACATGGCACGATGTTGCCAGCCTGTTCCTGGTGATCAGGTCATAGGCTATATCACCTTGGGTCGAGGCGTATCGGTCCACCGGCAAGATTGTAAAAATATAATACATGCATCCGAGCATCAACAACAGCGGTTTTTACAAGTGAGTTGGGGTGCTGTTGTTAGAGAACAGTATGTGGTGGATTTGTTGATTAAAGCGTTTGATAGGCCAGGATTGTTACGCGATATAACCTCGTTGCTTTCCAATGAAAAAGCACATGTTTTTGCCCTTCAAACACAAATCAATAAGCAAGACAATACCAATTTCATCACCTTGACCGTTGAGATCGATGGATTAACTGGCTTATCACGCTTAATTAGTCTGTTAGGGCAAATTCCTAATGTTTTAGAAGCAAGGAGGCAAGTTTGAGGTTCGGGGGTTAGAGAGATTATCTAAATATCATTCCAAGCACGACGTTTCTATACTCGCTGAGCAGGAGATTAAACGTCCTGCTGGCACTACCCACCGACATGCATTCCATTCCTATCTGTAGTTTCGATAAATAGAGTCTGGTTTCGATAGGTAAGTAGCGTGAGGGCTCTTCATGCCCTATCAAAATAATTTCAGGGTTTAATGCCAGGATCGGTGCCAGTGACAAGTCATTGACCGCTTCAATAGAATGAATAGGCCACGGAGAAATAATCGTGTCTTTACTGATAATCACGGACTGATTATATATCACTTCACCAACTGAAACCTGGTGGTTTTCATAAGAGCGGATGGCATGTTTAGAGGCACTTTCTAATTGTATATTCATGGTGTTTAGAGCGTCGATAATTTATACTTCAGTCGAAAAGAGAGTACATCACATGGATATTATTATCAACCACGCGGGTGCTTTGAAAGACCATCAGCCTATTCCTGCGTTAGGAAATTTTTACCATCAGTTATTTGCTTGTTTAGGTTATGCCGATGAGCAATTTGCTCTGGCTGATTTGTTGCGCCAGTATCACCAACTGAAAGGCAGATGGTTAATGGTGTCTCCAATCCATTGGCAGGCGACTCACAATGATGCCATGATCATGGCGGCGGGGGATGAGTTGGCATGGTCGGTAGAAGAATCTCGGCAGTGTTTTGATGTTTTTAGTCGGTTTGTTCATGAAGACGGTATGACTGCTTTATATCACGACAAGACAACATGGCTACTTCGATGTGATGGCAAGCCTGAAATGAATGCCGTGCCGGTGCATGGTTTATTGCATCAATCGTTAATGAAAGCCTTGCAACAGTTGGATAGCACACTATTTTGGCAACGATTTTTAACAGAAACACAAATGCTTTTCAATACACAGCCATTGAATCAATCGCTTGTAAATGGGGTGTGGATTTGGGGGGCGGGCAGTTTACCTGCCCCTGTTCATAAACCAATCGTGGTGAGCAGTGAGCGGCTGCATCAATTAGCCTCTCTGTTGTCGACGGAGGTGCTCAATGAAAAATCTATCTCAGTCTATCCCAAAAACAGTATTTTGTTATTTGAATCGCTTGCTGAACCAGAGAGAGAAGCCTTGCAATCTCGAGTCGCTAAAGAAAGGGTCCATTGGTACTGGAACAATATAGCTTATACGACAAAGCCACCAAGCTTGTGGTCACGATTGATGGAGAACCTATCCCGTGCAAATTAAAAGACGCCATTTTCCTGCCACCTTGCCTTTGTTGCAAGTCTCCTCTGAGGTATTGTTGCGTGTTTACGCGGAACGGGGAATTCAGTCCGATGAGCAATTAGATAGGCGCTTAGAGGCCTTACTGGCCTTTACTACGCTCAAAGACATTGATAAAGCGGTCATTCGATTGGAGCAAGCACTGACTGCAAATGAACGAATATTAATCATTGGAGATTTTGACGCGGATGGGGCCACTTCTTCTGCTCTGGCCGTCACAGCCTTGCGCGCGATGGGTGGGTCACAGGTCGAATTTTTGGTTCCGAATCGATTTGAATTTGGCTACGGCTTAACCCCAGGCATTGTTGATGTGGCAAAAAAATGGCAGCCCCATTTGATTATCACGGTTGACAATGGCATCTCAAGTATCGAGGGCGTAGAGGCGGCGAATAAAGCAGGGATTGACGTATTGATTACCGACCATCATCTTCCAGCAGAGCTTCTACCTAACGCGTGTGCCACAGTGAATCCCAACCAAGATGGGGATGAATTTCCCTCTAAATCCATCGCTGGTGTTGGCGTTATTTTTTACGTGATGCTGGCTTTACGACGAAAACTGGTGGATACCGGTTGGTTTGAAAGCAGGGGGATGAAGCCTGTGAACATGGCTCAATTTCTTGATCTAGTTGCCTTAGGGACCTACGCAGATGTCGTGCCTTTGGATCAAAACAATCGAATATTAATCTATCAAGGTTTGCAGCGGATTCGTCAAGGGTTGTGTCGACCTGGGATTCGCGCATTGATAGAAGTATCTGGTAAACGCTGTGAAAAATTACGCGACAGTGATTTAGGATTTTCTATAGCACCTCGATTAAATGCTGCTGGACGATTAGATGATATGTCTTTAGGGATTGATTGTTTAATTTGTGACTCTCTTGAAAAGGCGTATACATTGGCAACTCATTTAGACGAATTGAACATTGAAAGACGAAAAATTGAAACAGAAATGAAAGACAAAGCCATGCAGGCTCTTGATAAAGTAGTCCTCAACGAGGAGCAATTGCCGATTGCGCTGTGTTTGCTTGACGATACCTGGCATCAAGGAGTCATTGGTATTTTAGCGGGCCGTTTAAAAGAGCGATATCATCGTCCAACCATCGTCTTTGCCGCTGTCAGTGACACCGAGTTAAAAGCCTCAGCAAGGTCCATCCCTGGTTTAAATATACGAGATGTTTTAGCCGCGATTGACAAAGACAATCCCCAGCTGATCACAAAATTTGGTGGTCATGCCATGGCGGCAGGCCTCAGTTTAGAAAGGCGTCATTTCCAAACGTTTCAGCAAGCGTTTGTGCAGGAAGTCAGTAAACACTGCAATGTGGCTGATTTGATAGGAGAAGTTTTAAGCGATGGCCCGCTAAAGCCCAATGAGTTGACCATAGAATTGGCTCGTTTAATACAAGAGGCCGGTCCTTGGGGCCAACAATTTGCTGAGCCCATGTTTGATAACGTGTTTGAAATATTGGATCAACGCATTGTAGGTCAGCGTCATTTAAAATTGACCTTAAAGCATGAAGAGGGCACAGAGGTCATCGATGCAATAGCGTTTGGTGTTTCATTAACAGAATGGCCTAATCATCGAGCACGCTATTTGAGGGCCGCTTATCGATTGGATCTTAATGAGTATAATGGCCGAACCAAATTACAATTAGTGATTGCGACGATGCAGGTTTGTGATAGAGGCGTTACATCATGAAAATCATTCCAATGGCCGTTTTTTCCGTGCTATTTTTGATCACAAATACAGCCTTATTGGCAGCAAGCCATCATCCACAAGAGTTTTTAAAGACAATTTCAGGTTCCCCCAATGAAGGGGAACAGATTGTTAGCCATTATTGTGCCAACTGTCATGCCCCCGATCCTCTAATCAAACTAGGTGCTCCACGAACGGGGATGCTTAGCGACTGGGAATGGCGGCTTAAAAAAGGCATAGAACGCGTGGTATTTAATAGCAGTGAGGGTTTAAATGCCATGCCACCGAGAGGTGGATGCTTTGAATGCACCGATACCCAGCTTCTTTTAGCCATAGAGGCGATGTTACCTGACGCATTGCGAACGAAGGAAAAAAGTGGTGGGAAGTGAGTTTCTCAGTAGATAGAAATGTTGAGATTATTGATGTACATAAACATGATTACTAAAGAAACACAAGCATCGCTGGACTTTAATCTAAGCGGGTTTATCAAAAAGTTGAGTCTAATCAATTCTGTTCTACAATGAGGCCTATTTATTTGCCCAAAAATACACCGTTAAGATCATTTTTTTTATAAAAAAGCTAAACATATTACAAACTCACCCGATAAATAAGAAAAATAGGGAGGGTTTAGTTATGAGAAAACAATTACTGATTGTACCTGTATGTGCGTTGACGGTGGGATGTGCGTCGATGAATAACTCCGTGCCTGTTGTGGATGATGGGGGCCATACTCATTATACGATGAATTATCTGTCGGATACCAAGGGTAGTATGTATTTCCCACCCACCAGGCCTGCAACGGGTAGAAAAGTATTCATTTTTGACCCTAAAGCAACGGCTTGGGCGGCGTATGATGCACAAGGAAATCGAGTGCAAACTGGGAGTGCCTCAGGTGGGAAAGATTTTTGCGAAGACATCGGGCGACCTTGTCATACGGTCACTGGTAAATTTAGAGTCTACTCGAAAAAAGGTGAGGACTGTACGTCGAGTATTTATCCAGTAGAAACCAATGGTGGTGCAAGAATGCCCTATTGCATGCACTTTTCTGGGGGGTATTCTATTCATGCGGCTTATGAAGTGCCTAATTATAACGCCAGTCATGGATGCATCAGAGTATTACCTAGTGCCGCCAAGTGGCTCAATCAGGAATTCATGGATGTGGGCACCTCGGTTATTGTTGAGCCCTATTACTAGACTGGATGTTTTTTACTCAAATGCTGGGCGTTGGCCCAGCATTTTTTTTTAGGATTTTTATAGTTCTCTAAGCATCAAACGTAAGCGTTCACTCACTGCAGCGGGATCAACTTTTCCTTTCATTTCTTTCATGACTTGTCCTACGAAAAATGCCAGTAATTTGTCTTTTCCCGAGCGGTAATCGTCTGCCTGGCTTTTATAGGTTTCAATGATTTTTTTGATGATGGCGTCAAGATCTTTGCCATCATTCAATGGCTCCACGCCATAGGTTTTAATTAAAAAATCAATGTCCTCATCTTTGGATAATAGATGAGCAAAGATGCGCTTTGCTAAGTGGTTGGAGATGACGTTGTCTTGCAATTTATTCAGGAGGGTAGCAAGTTTTGTCGCAGCAATGGGGGGTTGTTCAAACGATAATTGTTGTTCATGCAGGGCCGCTTGGTAAACCCCTTTTAACCAATTAACAATCATTTTGGGCTCTGCATGGCTATGCGTTTTGACGTCATTAAAATACTGGATAACGGCCGGTGAGGTTAATAAATAATCGATATCCTCTGTCGATAAATGGTCTTTTTCCAGGCTTGATCGGATGTCAGCAGGAAGAGCCGGCATGGTTTTTTTAAGTAGGAGCACCATGTCTTGATCGATAGCAATGGGAAGTAGATCCGGATCTGGAAAATAACGATAATCATTTTCATTTTCTTTGCGACGAAGGACTTCTGTGCAATTTTTAACAGGACAATAAAGCCTGGTTTCTTGATGGATGGGCTGTCCATCAAGCAACAAATTGGTATGCCGTTGGACTTCATAGGCCAGAGCTTTTTCAATGAATTTAAAGGAGTTTAAATTTTTTAATTCTGTTCTAGTTCCTAATGTTTGTTGACCGATTGGTCTTAAGGATACGTTGACGTCACAGCGAAAAGAACCCTCTTGCATATTGCCATCGCAGAGATTCAAAAATAGAAGCAATTGATGAAGAGATTTTAGATAACAAACGACTTCCTTTGAAGAGTGGAGGCAGGGGGTGGTAACGATCTCCAGCAAGGGTGTTCCCGCACGGTTTAAATCAATGCCTGTGTGAGTATTGCTGATATCATGCAATGATTTCCCCGCATCTTCTTCCAAATGAGCGCGTAAAATGTCCACGGTTTTTAGTTGGCCATCACCTAAATCAATCTTTAATTGACCATCACTGACGATGGGGTGCTGAAATTGGCTGATTTGATAACCTTTCGGTAAGTCGGGGTAGAAATAGTTTTTTCTTTCAAAAATAGATTGATCATGAATACGAGCCTTGATAGCCAAACCAAATTGGATGGCCATTTTAACGGCCGCTTCGTTTAATACGGGCAAGACGCCAGGGAGTCCTGCGTCAATAAAACTTGTTTGAGAATTTGGCTTGGCACCATAAGTGGTTGCTGTACCTGAAAAAAGTTTGCTTTGCGTTTTTAATTGAGCGTGGACTTCAAGGCCAATGACGGTTTGAAAACTCATGAAGCACCTCGATGATTCTCGGGTGATAACTGATGCCACTGAGTGGCTTGCTGGTAAATGTTGGCAATATTTAATAAGCGTGCCTCACTAAAATGAGCCCCCATCAATTGGATCCCTATGGGTAAATTGCCGTCCTTTAAACCGGCAGGAATAGACAGCGCAGGCAAGCCCGCAAGATTTGCGCCGACTGTAAAAATATCTGCCAAATAGCGTTGAGTAGGGCAGGTTATGGTTGAGCCTATTTTAAATGCACAGGTTGGTGTTGTTGGCCCAAGAATCACATCGACCGTTGACAAGGCTTGTTCTAATTCGTTTTGAATTAAACGCCTTACTTTTTGTGCTTTGATGTAATAGTCGTCAAAATAACCAGAGGAAAGCACATAGGTTCCTGTTAAAATTCGCCTTTTTACCTCCATTCCGAAGCCTTCGCTGCGCGAACGTGTGATGAGTTCAGTCAATGTTTTGGCATTTTTTGATCGATAACCAAAACGGATCCCATCATAGCGTGACAAATTAGAGGAGGCTTCTGCACAAGCAATAACGTAATAGCAAGGAGCCCACAAAGCGTGTCGCTTTAAATCAAGTTCTACAATGGTTGCCCCTGCTTCTTTAAAAAAGGTGGCCGCGTCATGAGTGGCTTTTTGTATGTTTTCATCGACTTCCTTTTGAAAAAAGCAAGGTGGTAAACCGATGCGTAATCCTTTGATAGAATCGGTTAGTGTGGTTTCATAATTAGGGATGGGTTTGTTGACCGAGGTGGAGTCTTTTTCATCAAAGCCCGCGATGCTATTTAAAACCAAGGCCAAGCAATCTGCGCTGTGGGCTAAGATGCCGGCTTGATCAAGGCTTGACGCATAAGCCACCATGCCAAAACGCGACAACAAACCATAGGTGGGTTTAAGTCCTGATAAATTGCAAAAGGCGGCAGGTTGTCTTACGGAGCCCCCCGTGTCTGAGCCTGTGGCAAAAGCCACAAGGTTTGCAGCAACTGCGGCAGCAGAGCCACCGGACGATCCTCCAGGCACTCGTGACCTATCCCATGGATTTTTTACCGCCCCAAAATGACTATGCTCATTGGACGAGCCCATTGCAAACTCATCCATGTTGGTTTTTCCTAACAAGACAGTTCCCTCGTTATTTAAGTGGCTAACGATAGTGGCTTCATAGGGGGCATAAAAATCAGCGAGCATTTTTGAACCACAGGTGGTCGGCATGGTGTTGGTACAAAAAATATCTTTATGAGCGATGGGGATTCCCGTTAATGTTTTGGCGCTGCCATTTTTAATGGCCTTATCCGCTGCTGCCGCAGCAAGAAGGGCTGCTGATTCATCGATGGTGATGAATGCATTTAATGAGGATGCCTCATGAATGCGCTTTAAATAATGGGTCGTCAATTCCGTGCTTGAAAACGTTCCATTTTTGAGGCCGGTTATTAATGAGCGGAGTGAGCTGGTATCCATGGGGCTATTTCTCAACTTCAATAACGTTGGGCACTAGATATAAATCATCCACAAACAAAGGGGCGATGCCGTCTAGTTGGTTCACTACATTGACCTCGGTGACCTCATCGGGCCGTAAACGCTGCAGTAAATTTAAAGGATGGGTCAACGGTGTTGCTTCATCCGTATTAATTTGATGCAATTGTTCCGCAAAATGAATCATAGCGCTCACGTCCATTGCCAATTGATCGATGCTGTTTTCATCGATTTCAAGGTGGGCTAAGGCAGCCATTTTTTTTAATTCTTGTTCTTTTAAAGACATTAATGAACTCGCGGTTGAAGTCGTCCCATTTTACAGTAGAATGGAGCAATTGTAATAATTTTTTCATAAAGAGTATCGATTTGAAGCGACCATTCTTTTTATCTCGACGAAGTGCCGAAGCGATGGGCATGGTTGCTAAAAAAATCCAATGAGCATCATGGGAAATTACAATAGTTACAAAAAAACTGCGTTGTTATTCATTGCTCCCCAACTGTTAGTCACGTTGGTTTTTTTTATTTGGCCCGCACTAACTGCCGTTTTACAGTCTTTTTTTTATAGCGATGCCTTTGGCCTTCATCGACGATTTGCAAGCCTGTCGAATTACATGGATTTATGGCATCAAAGAGAGTATTTACACGCCTTATACGTGACTATTCTGATGACGGTATCGGTCACCGTTCTGACGATGTCTTTAGGGCTGGTGCTTGCACTTTTAGTTGGAAGTCAAAAGCGAGGGCAGTCGATTTATAAAACCATGCTCTTATGGCCCTATGCCGTGGCCCCAGCCATCGCCGCGATTTTGTGGCGATTCTTATTTCATCCAACATTGGGTTTCGTGACGGCCTGGTTGCATTGGGCGCATGTTGATTTTAACTATTTAATTCATCCAATGCAGGCGTTGCTAGTGATCATTATCGCGGCTAGTTGGCAACAATTTAGTTACAATTTTTTGTTTTATTTCGCAGCACTACAACTCATTCCTACCTCAATCCTTGAGGCTGCAAAAATGGATGGGGCGTCAGCCTGGCACCGTTTTTCACAAATCATATGGCCTTTGTTGACGCCAACGACATTTTTCTTACTGACCATGAATATTCTTTATTGCCTTTTTGATACCTTTGGGATTATTCATGTGTTAACCCATGGTGGTCCGGGATATAGCACGACCACTCTGATTTATAAGGTATATAACGATGGATTTGTCGGGATGGATCCTGGAAGTTCGTCTGCCCAGTCGGTGATTCTGATGGTGGTTGTTAGTGGACTTGCTCTGTTGCAATTTCGATATCTTGAAAAAAAGGTTCATTACCAATGAAAAAGAACCCACTGATCACCGTGTTGCTTCATGCGCTCATTTGGTTATTCATTGCAGTTTTATTTTTGCCACTCTACTTGGCTTTGGTTACGGCCAGTCATCTTGGAAGTGACATGATGCAAGCCCCACTGCCCTATTTACCAGGGAATGCGTTTGTTGATAATTTAACGGTTGTATTGACAAAAGGGATTCCCGCGACCGGTGGTGAACCCATTCTCAGCATGTTATGGAGCAGCTTTATCATGGCGTTCTTGATTGCGGGTGGTAAAGTATTTTTTTCATTGCTTGGTGCCTTTGCTTTGGTTTATTTTGAATTTCCAATGAAAAAATTGGCGTTTGCTTCCATTTTACTCACAATGATGTTGCCGGTAGAAGTTCGCATCGTCCCAACGTTTCAAATCATTGCATGGTTTGGTTGGGTAAATACCTATGCCGGGCTTTCTCTCCCTTTAATGGCCTCAGCCACTGCTACTTTTTTATTTAGACAATGCTTTAAAACCATTCCAAGCGCGTTGGTGGATGCAGCCAAAATAGATGGGGCGGGTCCTGTTCGATTTTTTATTGATATTTTATTACCTTTAGCCAAACCTCAAATGGCCGCTTTATTGATTATCATGTTTGTTTACGGTTGGAACCAATATTTATGGCCATTGGTGATCACAACGGATCCTTCAAAAGCAACGATAGTCATGGGAATTGGCTATTTGGCAGGCGTGGCGGATCAGATACCGCAATGGCATTACCTGATGATGGTGGCATGTATTGCATTACTACCTCCTTCACTGGTCATTTTGGTTTTTCAGCGTTGGTTTGTGAAAGGATTGATTGAGTAATGGCGACTGTCGATTTGATAGGATTAAATAAATCCGTGGATGGCCATGTGATTTTAGACCACATTGATTTAAGAATCGAAAAAGGCGAGTTTGTAGCAGTGGTAGGGCCTTCAGGATGTGGTAAATCAACGTTATTGAGATTAATTGCCGGGCTTGATGAACCAACGGGCGGTTCTATCCTTATCAATCATCAATGCATGAATGGGGTGCCACCGGCTAAAAGAGACATTGCCATGGTGTTTCAACACTACGCCCTTTACCCACACATGACGGTGTTTGATAATATGGCGTATGGGTTAAAAATGCGCGGTGTTAAACAATCAGAGATTTTGCAACGCGTCGCTGCGGTGGCCACGATGTTGCATCTGTCTGAATTATTAAAAAGAAAACCATCAATGTTGTCTGGTGGCCAACGACAGCGGGTTGCAATGGGACGTGCCATTGTTCGCGCACCAGCGGTCTTTTTATTTGATGAACCGTTATCCAATCTTGACGCGACGTTGCGCACGAAAATGCGTCATGAAATAAAAAAAATGCACTCTCAACTTAAAACCACCTGCCTCTATGTCACCCACGATCAAACCGAAGCCATGACCATGGCTGATAAAATGGTGGTGTTAAATAATGGAAAAATTGAGCAGGAGGGTAGACCTCGAGACATCTACCAATATCCTGCTACACTATTTGTAGCAGGATTCATTGGGCAATATCCAATGAATCTTATTGAAGGCACCATAGACAAAGGCGCTCAATTTGTGAATACGGCACATGGTGTTTCATTACCAGTACCGAAAGGCAAACGTTCACTGCTTGATGGTGAAAAGGTCCTGGTGGGTATTCGTCCCGAGCATTTGTATGCCGTAGAAAAGCCCAGTAAAAGAAGTTTTTCTGTTAAGGTTGAGTTTATTGACGATCTCGGAGCCGATAAATTATTACAAGTCGTTACGGTTTTAAATGGATCCCCCTTGTTAATTCGGGTCTTAAGCGATAAAGCATTGCCAAGCTATCCTTTGGAAGTAGAGATGGATCTCACCAAAGCAACGTTGTTTGGTCAACAATCAGGTGAACGATTAGGAGGATGGAATGGCGCGTAATAAACAAGCTTTACGTCCAATAGATGCTGGAATTTTTTCTTATTGGCAAGCGTTGTACTTGTCTTTTTATTCATCTCGACTCTATGTTGACGTTGCCAAACGTTGGAAAGGTTATGGTTTCTATTATTTATTATTGGTCATCGCGGTGGCTCTTATTCCCTTTAGCGCACGGGTTATCTTGGATTTTGATCAACTGTTTTATAAACAAATGTTAGAACCGATCAAAAACATTCCTTCGTTATATATACAAAACGGCAAAGTTTCATTAGACAAGCCAATGCCCTATGTCATTAAAAATCAGAACGGAGAGACGGTAGCGATCATTGATACCACAGGGTCTAAACCAACGTTTGGTCGGGAGAATCCTCAATTGACCATGTTTATTAGTGAAGACAGAATCTATTTTAAGCCCCCGGTAATGAAGTTACCTTTTGTGGAAATGGAATCAGGGATGGGTGAGCAAGTGTATGCCCAAGCATTTCCGAAAACGAGCAATGAAGTTTTTAATGGCAGTGATTGGATTAAAGCCAGTGGGGTATTGAAGATTAAAATTTTGACAGAGGTACTTATCTATCCTATTCTGGTACTGTTTGTTTTTGGTGTTTATTCTGTCCTTATGTCGCTTTTGGCGATGCTTGGTCAATTGTTTGCCTCCACCGTTCTTGATTTTAAACTCCGTTATCAAGATGCTTGCCGATTATTTTTTGTATCAGCAACCCCTGAAATTTTTCTTGCTGCCATTTGTATGGCATTTCATTTGGCCTTGCCAGGAATGGGTTTTGTCTTTATCATTTTTTTAGCGGTGTATTTTTTCTACGCGGTGCTTTGTGTAAAAAATGAAAGCAAGCGATTGGTACCTAATCGGTGAAAGACATCATTCATTTTGTGCATGGCAATGGGTTTCCTTCGCCTTGCTACCGTCAATTTTTGCAAGCACTTGAAGGTCGATTTGATTGTTATTACATCGATCGAGTTGGCCATCTTAATCAACAACCCGTTTCTGACAATTGGCAGAGTCTGGTTGATGAGTTAATTGACGCGATTAAGACAGAAGTCAAAGGGCCTGTCATCGGTGTGGGTCACTCTTTGGGTGGCGTATTAAATGTCTTGGCGGCCATTGAGAACCCGCAATTATTCAAATACATTGTGCTCTTGGATTCCCCGATGATGGGACGATTTAAATCCCGTATCATCAAGTTATCAAAACTAGTGGGTGTGATTGACCGAGTAACGCCTGCTTGGCGGACAAGAGGGCGTCGTACCCATTGGAAAATGAGGGATCAAGCGTTATCCTATCTTAAAAGCAAGGCTTTATTTTCAACCTTTACTGATGCTTGTTTAAATGACTATATTGATTATGGGATGGAAAAAACGAAAGACGGTTATGCGTTACGATTTGATAGCCGCATTGAATACCAAATTTATCGCACCATTCCTCATGCGATGTATGAACTGGAGGGGCAGTTAAACGTTCCTACGGCACTGATCTATGGTCGAGAGAGTCATTTAATTGATAGCCCGACGTTGCGCTATATGAAAAAACAGTATGGTGTCATAAACTACCCCATCGAAGGAACTCATATGTTTCCCATGGAGCACCCGGAAGAAGCAGCAGCTTTGGTGATAAAAGCCATTGATGACTTCAACAGAACTGAAGGATTAAGGAGATGAATATGTTATATGCCGTTGAGTGGTTAATCATCATTGGTGCTATTTTTTTTCTTTTATCCAAGCAAGCCTCGGTGGTGGTATGGGCCATTATTGCAACTTTAGTCACGTTATTGACAACGAAGTATGCGCTTTTAAGTGTCCCTATAGAAATTAGTTTATCGATTTTATCGGCGTTGTTATTGCTGTGTTCATTCAAGCCATTGCGCCGCCTATTATTCTCTAAATACCTATTTAGAAAAATAGCAACGGTTATGCCGTCAATGTCTTCAACCGAGCGGGAGGCATTAGAATCGGGTACGGTTAGTTTTGAAGGGGAGTTGTTCAGTGGAAATCCTAACTTTAGTCAATTACTCCTAAAACCCAAAGTGACTCTTACCAAAGAAGAGCAAGCTTTTTTAGACGGCCCAACCCATCAACTTTGCCAAATGATAGACGACTGGAACATCACACACCATTCTCTAGATTTGCCTCAAGACATGTGGACCTTCATTAAAGAGCAGGGTTTCTTTGGAATGATCATCCCTAAAGCATTTGGGGGCCTTGAATTTTCAGCAACAGCACAAATGTCTATTTTGGTGAAACTATATGGTCGCTCTATTACCGTCGCGACGACCATTGCGGTCCCAAACTCACTGGGTCCTGCTGAATTATTATTAAACTATGGGACAGAAGAGCAGAAAAATTATTATTTACCGCGCTTGGCTAGTGGTGAAGACATTCCATGTTTTGCACTAACAGGTCCTGATGCGGGCTCGGATGCTGCCTCCATTCCTGATACGGGGGTTGTGTGTCGGCAAATGGTGGACGGTAAAGAGGTTTTAGGCATTCGTCTTCAATGGAAAAAGCGGTATATTACGCTTTGCCCCGTCGCGACGGTCATCGGTTTAGCCTTTAAACTCTTCGATCCTGATCATTTACTAGGACCAAAAGAAGAGCTAGGGATTAGTTGTGCATTAATCCCATCAACCACCAAGGGCATTATCAAGGGTAGACGACATTTTCCTTTAAACATTGCTTTCATGAATGGACCAACGGAAGGAAAAGATGTGTTTGTGCCCATCGATTGTCTAATTGGTGGTGTAGCGATGGCTGGCCATGGTTGGAAAATGTTGATGGAGTGCTTGAGTGTTGGCCGTGCGATTTCATTGCCGTCCAGTGCCTTGGGTGGTGCTCAAGTAGCGGCCTTTGCCAGTGGCGCTTATGCACGCGTTCGAAAGCAATTCCACCAACCAATAGCGAAGTTTGAAGGGATTGAAGAACCCTTGGCCAGAATTGCAGGATACACTTATATGATTGATGCGGCCCTCACCATGACGGTAGCAGCCATTGACGCTGGTGCAAAACCTGCTGTTGCAGGTGCCATTCTTAAATACCATACAACCGAGCGTTGTCGATTAATCGCCTTAGATGCCATGGATATTCATGGAGGAAAGGGCATTTGTCTGGGTCCTAGTAATTATTTAGCACGAGGGTTTGAAGGTTCCCCCATAGCTATTACGGTTGAGGGTGCCAATATTTTATCGCGTAGTTTAATTATTTTTGGCCAGGGTGCGATTCGCTGTCATCCTTATGTTTTGAAAGAGATTGAGAGTATTAGACATCAAGATTTAAAGGCGTTTGATGCGTCCATTTGGGGGCATGTAGGTTTCTTTTTGGCAAATATTATCAAATCTTGGGTTTTTGCATGGACGGATGCACGCGGGACATCAGAGCCTGTTGTCAAAACCCGTCGCTATTATCAACTGCTCTACCGATACAGCAGCCACTTGGCCTTTCTTGCGGATTTTTGCATGATAACGTTGGGTGGTGAATTAAAGCGCAAAGAAAAATTATCGGCTCGTTTAGGCGATCTTCTAAGTGCCTTGTATTTAGCCTCTGCTGTTTTAAAACGGTTTCATCAAGAGGGAGAGCTGGACAGTGATTTACCACTAGTGCAATGGTGCAGTCAACAATTGCTTCACGAGTGTGAGGCAGCCATTGATGGAGTGATTGCTAATTTTCCTCATCGATGGGGACGGATTCTATTAACGTTTCTTTTGCAACCCCTTGGTCGTCAACGACGAAAGCCCTCTGATAAATTGGGTCAACAATTGGCAAAAATTTTATCTACACAGAATGACGCTCGCAAAAGACTGACTCGGTTCGTTTTCGCGGAGCCTTCAGCTCTATGTCCGTTGGGGTATTTAGAGGAAGCATTTAAAAAGATATCTGCTGTAGAGCCTCTGGAAAAGAAAATCACCGAAGCGGTTAAAGCAGGAAGGTTGAAAACGCTTACCCTATTTTTACAAATCGATGAGGCTTTGTCTCAAGGCCTGATAACGAAAGCCGAGGCAAAAGCCTTGCAAGAAGCTGAAGAGGCCAGGCAGCGGGTCATTGCTGTTGATGATTTTAGTGAAACTGAATTAAAAGGTTCAGCGTTTAACGCTAAAAAAAGCACCTTGCCAGCATAGAACGGGTGCCTTCTAGCCATCCAATAACAACAGAGCCGCATGCGGCTCTGTTTTAGGCGATGGATTCTTCGGGCATGGTCACATTTAATTCAAGCACAGCACTTCCGCCCATTCGCTCTAAATTAACGGTGACTTTTTCCCGGTCAATTGGGATGTATTTCGCAATGACCGCTAAAATTTCTTCCTGTAATTTAGGGAGATAATCGGGCGTGTTTCGTTGCGAACGTTCATGGGAAATAATGATCTGCAAACGCTCTTTAGCAACAGATGCCGTGGCAGTGCGTCTTCGCAAAAAATTCAAAATACTCATGCTGGTTGTTCCTCCTTTGTTCTACCGAATAAGCGTCGCAAAATTCCTTTTCGCTCGGCGTGGATAAAGCGCATGGGCCTGTCTTCGCCTAAAAATCTAGCAATGGCATCTTGATAAGCAGAGCCTGCGTCACTATTTTCATCAAGGACGACAGGTGTTCCCGTGTTTGATGCTTTAAGAACGGCTTTTGACTCAGGAATAATGCCGATTAGTGGGATGGCCAATATATCTTTGACGTCTTCTACGGACAGCATTTCACCTTTCGCAACACGGTCGCCGTCATAACGGGTGAGTAGCAAATGTTCCACAATGGGGCTGCCACCCTCGATAGCACGTTTGGTTTTGCTTGCAAGAATTCCTAAAATCCTATCGGAGTCTCTAACGGAGGACACTTCAGGATTGGTAACAATAATTGCCTCGTCTGCAAAATGCATGGCCATCATTGCCCCGGTTTCAATGCCTGCAGGCGAGTCGCAGATGATAAACTCAAATTCTTTTGATAATTCATTGAGGACTTTTTCAACGCCCTCCATTGTTAATGCATCTTTATCGCGGGTTTGAGAAGCTGGCAAGATAAACAGTTGAGGTAGGCGCTTGTCTTTAATCAAGGCTTGCTTTAAAGAAGCTTCTCCATTGATGACATTAATGAAGTCATAGACAACGCGGCGTTCACACCCCATGATGATGTCCAAATTTCTAAGGCCGATATCAAAGTCGATCACAACGGTTTTGTGCCCACGCATTGCAAGGCCTGATGATATTGCTGCAGAAGAAGTCGTTTTACCGACACCGCCTTTTCCAGAGGTGACAACAATGATTTTAGACAAGGTAAGCTCCATTCCTTAATAAAGATTACTTGCAGTGTACATGGGATTAGTGCTTGGGTTCAACTAGATCCAACATATTATGAGAGGCCTGATTCGATGAATGTTGACTATGCATAAAAAAACGATATTTTCAGTAGGTTAAGGTTCATTGGCGAGGATCTCTTAGCGCTTCGCTTATCATTTCTTAAGGTTGCTTTAACAATAATCATCTATAGTTAAAATATATCAGAATTCTTATCGAACAGGGATAAAATGGCCAAAATTGTATTGTGTTTTCCTGGGACTGGTGATCCTGGTGATGATTATGCTGAGGACCTGGAGAAGGAAAACAATTTTAATGATGATGTCATCAGGATTTATTTTAGGGGATGTCAGCACGACGATGTTGGTGGGGGCACCCTTTTTCCAGATTTAGAGCGTGTTGCTGAAAAATTAAAAAAGGCATTTTCAAAAAACAAATCAATCGATCTTGATGAGCTAGAGAAACAATTCGGTGTTGGTGAGACGGGAGGTATTTGTCGGATTAAAGGCCCATTAACAGAAAGAAAACCTTCCATTGAAAGCATTTGCTTGCAAGGGTTCAGTCGAGGCGCGGTGACCTGTTTTGCTGCTGCAAAAAAATTGGATGATTTTGACATTCCCATCGATATTATTGCAAACCAGCCTGTTCCAGGGCAAATCTTTGATTCGACGCCTCGCTCTTTGTATAAGAAATATTCTAATTTAACCGAATGTAAAAACATCAGATCCGCCACCACGTTTCTCGCTTCTCATCATTTAGACAATGGCATGGTGGAGAATCTATTTTTTAAACAGATGGTGGCAGAATTTTCAAAAAAGACCCAGGTAAATAACTGGATCATGCCTCATCAATCGCATATGGAGAGTAGAAAACATCCAATTGTTCCTCTTCATATCACCAAACAATTTGAAACAGAGGGAAGGTACGCAACGGCACCAAAAGATCGGAGCAAAATAGATGAATTGATAGCAAAAGTATATAATCAGGATTTTGATACAAACAAATTTTGCTTCACACCCAAAGAATTTTCTCAAGAAATATTTCATAAAAAAGGCGCCGAAATTATCAAAGATCCTATTTATTTGCAATTTATGCGTAAATATGCAGAAGGGTTGGTTGAGACGATACTTAAAACAAATAAACAATCTGATGATAACACACCACCTTCCTTGCCTGAACTAACTGACCAACAAGTCAGTGCAATAATCGCTATTGTAAAAACAAAATCCTTTGTAAAAACAAAATCCTTGACTCCAGATGAAGCAGTTAAATTTATCAATTTAGTCATTGAAAAAAGTGACAATGGAGAGAAATTTACACAAATAGTCAACAAAACCCATGATGTTGTTGATTATTTATCCCATGTTGTAAAAGATAAAAAAAGTAAAAAGCATGATTTAGTAAAAAATCATTCCATATCTTATAAAAAAACAATTTTTTCAGAAAGCTATGATTATTTGAAGAAGGTTAAACCAGAAGAAGAGGATTCCAAAACATACCTTGGTCAACTTCATGCCGCTCAACAAACCTTTGAAAAAAATGCGTTAGATATTGATAGGGGCCTGATGCGTCAGGCATTAAAAGTCATTATCAATGGTATATTATTGGTTACAGGCTTAGGCATGATTGCAAATGCTATGAATAAGGCAACAACCGGAGATTGGTTTTTCTTAAACAAAACTCGCTCTACTCGTGTTATGAGAGACTCATTGAAAGAGATTAAAGCCGACACGGTTGCAAGTGTTCCAACGACAGAAGAAAAGCCTCGCGGGTATCGTGCGTAATTGTCTGATGGTTAACAATATCTCGTTGAAGAAATCTGTGTTAAAATCCGATGTTAATGTACAAACATGGAGTGTGCTATGTCGCTTCCCATTACCCAACAGGCATTAACCTTCGATGATGTCTTACTAATTCCTGCCCATTCTAATATTTTGCCAAAAGACGTGCTCCTTCATGTTCAATTAACGCGTGACATTCAACTGAATATGCCGTTGATCTCAGCCGCCATGGATACAGTAACCGAAGCTCGATTGGCAATAGCCATGGCGCAAGAGGGAGGCATAGGCATTATCCACAAAAACATGAGTATCGATGCGCAGGCAGCAGAAGTTAAGAAAGTGAAAAAATTTGAAAGTGGTATGGTCAAAGATCCCATTTCAGTCTCACCGACTGTAAGTGTTCAAGAATTGCTTGATATCATGGCGAAATATAATATTTCTGGTGTTCCTGTGGTCGATGGAGAGCATTTAATTGGCATTGTAACTAGTCGAGACATTCGGTTTGAAACCAATTTGTCGCTTGCTGTGGCAGCCGTCATGACACCGAAAGAACGCCTGATTATCGTTAAAGAAGGTGCCAGTCGTGAAGAGGTGAGAAGCCTTTTGCATAAACATCGGATTGAAAAATTATTGGTGGTGAATGATGATTTTTATCTCCGTGGGTTAATTACTGTAAAAGATATTCAAAAAGCAAAAGAAAATCCTTATGCCTGCAAAGACAGTTTTGAACAACTGCGTGTGGGTGCAGCGGTTGGGGTCGGTGAGGGTACAGAGGAGCGCGTGGAGGCGCTGGTGGAAGCGGGGGTTGATGTCATTATCGTAGACACGGCTCATGGTCATTCACAACGGGTATTAGATAGGGTGAAGTGGGTAAAAAAACACTTTCCAGCCCTCCAAGTCATCGGTGGTAACATAGCAACCGCTGCAGCTGCAAAAGATTTGGTTGCCTCCGGGGCTGATGCGGTGAAAGTAGGGATAGGACCTGGTTCCATTTGTACCACACGTATCGTAACCGGTGTGGGTATTCCACAGATCACGGCCATTGCTAATGTCGCTGCAGGGGTGAAAGGTCAGGTCCCGGTCATCGCTGATGGTGGTATTCGTTTTTCCGGAGATGTTTGTAAAGCTTTGGCTGCCGGCGCTTCAACTGTGATGTTAGGGAGTATGTTTGCAGGGACTGAAGAATCCCCCGGTGAAATTGAGCTGTTTCAAGGCCGTACCTACAAGAGCTATCGTGGGATGGGTTCGCTTGGAGCCATGGCTCAAAACCAAGGGTCCAGTGATCGTTATTTTCAGGATATAAAACAAGGTGCCGAAAAATTAGTACCGGAAGGCATTGAAGGGCGAGTTCCTTACAAAGGACCAGTGCAAACCATTATTCATCAACTTTTAGGGGGGCTGCGTTCTTGTATGGGTTACATAGGTTGTCATCACATCAAAGAACTTCATAAGAAAGCGGAATTCGTGCAAATCACCAATGCGGGAGTCCGAGAATCACATGTGCATGATGTGAGCATTACCAAACAAGCACCTAATTACCAAATTGATAGCCATGACGAGTATTAAAACCACCCCTATTGTTATTCTAGACTTTGGCTCTCAATACACCCAATTGATTGGCCGACGTGTGCGTGAAATGGGCGTTTACTGTGAGATACACCCATACAATACCTCCTTTGAACAAATTTCCTCACTAAAACCCTCAGGGATTATCCTATCTGGTGGCCCGTCGACGGTTACAGAAAAAAACACACCAAAAGCCCCAGACTGGGTTTTTAAGTCAGGCTTGCCCATTCTTGGAATTTGTTATGGAATGCAAACGATGGCGGCACAATTGGGTGGTGAGGTCGGTTCTTCTTCGTTGCGCGAGTTTGGTTATGCCGAATTATGGTTACATGGAAAAAGTGCTTTATTAGATCAAATTGAAGATAAAAAATCGCCAGAGGGGCAGTCTTTATTGGACGTATGGATGAGCCATGGCGATAAAGTAACGGTCTTGCCAGAAGGGTTCCAAGTGATTTGCGAAACTAAAAATGCACCGATTGCCGGCATGGCCAATGAAAGTCGTCAATGGTATGGTTTGCAGTTTCATCCTGAAGTCACGCATACCAAACAAGGCTATCTAATTCTACAGCGCTTTGTCTTAGACATTTGCAAGGCTGTTCCTAGTTGGACACCTCAACATATTATATCGAATGCCATTACCAACATCAGACGCGAAGTTGGCGAACAACAAGTATTGTTGGGGCTTTCTGGTGGCGTGGATTCCTCAGTGGTTGCTGCATTGTTGCACAAAGCCATTGGTGATCAATTGATTTGTGTTTTTGTCGATACAGGCCTATTAAGACTCAATGAAAAAGAGGACGTCTTGGCCATGTTTGGTGAAAACATGGGTATAAAAATCATTGCTGTTGATGCCGAGGAGCAATTTTTAACGGCTCTGCGTGGCATCGATTGTCCTGAGCAAAAAAGAAAAATCATCGGCGGTTTGTTTGTTGATATTTTTGAGAAAGAAGCGAAAAAATTTAAAGACGTGAAATGGTTGGCGCAAGGAACGATTTACCCCGATGTGATTGAATCCGCGACAGACAAAAAGGGTGCCTCAGCGACGATAAAATCACATCATAACGTTGGCGGCTTGCCAGCAAAAATGCACTTATCCTTGCTTGAGCCCGTTCGTGAATTATTTAAAGACGAAGTTCGAAAAGTAGGTCTTGAGTTGGGTTTGCCAAAAGAAATGGTCTTTAGGCATCCTTTTCCTGGGCCCGGTTTGGGCGTGCGTATTCTTGGCGAGGTAAAAAAAGAATACGCGGATATCCTGCGCGAAGCAGATGCGATTTTTATAGAAGAATTAAGAAAAGCAGCGTTATATCAGAAAGTCAGTCAAGCATTTGCAGTTTTTTTACCCGTAAAAAGTGTTGGGGTGATGGGGGATGGACGACGTTATGATTACGTGATTTGTTTGCGTGCAGTGGAAACGGTGGATTTTATGACGGCACATTGGTCAGAATTACCTTGGAGTTTTTTAGCACAGGTATCCAATCGTATTATCAACGAAGTAAAAAAAGTATCGCGCGTAACCTACGACATTTCAGGAAAGCCACCAGCGACCATTGAGTGGGAATGAGTAACCTTGATGTCTGATATATTTTTTATGAAGCAAGCCTATGAGTTGGCATTCAATGCGCAGTCTTTTGGAGAGGTGCCGGTTGGGGCAATATTAGTTGATAAAAATCAACAAATAATTGGTCGTGGATTTAATCAAGTAATTAAAAATCACGATCCTTCCGCACATGCCGAACTTGTTGCTATTAGAGAGGCCTGCCTTCAGATAGGCAATTATCGTCTTCCAGGCACGACGCTTTATGTCACGTTGGAGCCTTGTTGCATGTGTGCTGGCGCTTTAGTCCATGCTCGTATTGAAAGACTGGTGTTTGCAACCCAGGATCCTAAAACCGGCGCGGCAGGCTCAGTCTACAATTTATTGCAGGGAACGCCCTTAAATCACCAGGTGATCGTAGAGGAGGGGGTATTGCGAGAGGAATGCGCTTCTTTACTATCCGCATTTTTTAAAGCTCGTCGGTTAGAAAGTCGTTGAAGTCCATTCTACAATGATAGAAGCGCAGCGTGACCACCATGGTGGTTATTAGACTGTTGTTTCCATAACAAGGGCCGGTGCCTCATCAACAGTTACGTGAGCAGGTGTCTGTTTTGTCTGGAATAATCCTTCCTTTTTTAATGCAGAAACCATTGTTTTTTCTGCCCTTGATGCGTTTATTAAAGTACCGATGTCTTTCCTTAAAGACGCGTAAATGAGAACTAGCATCCCAGCTATAAAAGGAACCCCAAAGGCAATAACCCATAATGTAGGGCAGGTAGCAATCACTGCCAAAGCGCTAACAATAAATAGGGTGCTGATTATTGCACCGGATGTTATTGAAAAGGCATTATGATCGAATATCTTATTTCTACCCATTTTCAGGTCGATTAACAAGTCTTTCTTGCGTGAGACCCTCCTTAGTGCTAGGTAAATGGCCGGGTCAAGATGGTTGTTTGAATCGAACTGCCATTTGATCTTATCGAGTCCCTTGATTGCCTGCGCCATCGCTTTTATAACAAGCTCACCGGCTTGATCTTTTCCAATCAATTTTTTATCCAGCATGACAGGGATTAAATGAGGATTGGTTATACAAGCCTGGTCAATATAAACTGGGCTAAATGGGGCGGGATTTTTTTGAATATAATTCAGTGCACCGATTAGCACGCTTCGAGTGGTACCCTTCGTTAGGATTTTATGGATGGTTGATTGAAATTCCTTTGGAGACGCTAATGCTATAGCCTTTATCTTGTTCCTATCTCCCAATAAAAATGCGTGTTCAATGTCATTAAACTCAGCCGAATAGGATGATCCTCCGTGGGCAATAATCACTTGCTTTTTAGTAGCCATGTAGTTCTCCAGAATTTTGATTAATAATTAATCTCGTAGATTGTACATTAACCACAATACATTGGTCAAGATCATTGTGAGATTTTTTATTTCAAATTGGCCGGATATGAATAATTAGCCCAGATTCCTCTATACAGTGAATTAGCCATGATGGTCGCCAGGTTGCCTCACGCAAGGTGGAAAGAGACTCCTATTTAGGGTAAAATGGGTGGTTTTTAACTCAATGACAGGGCATGGGATGATTTCAATTAAATCGCCAAGCGACATCGAAAAAATGCGGATGGCTGGAAAATTAACAGCCAAAGTGCTCGAAGCGGTCAGTGACTATATCAAGCCTGGTTTAACCACCTTAGAGGTTGATGAATTTTGTGAGCGCTACATTGTTGATACGCTGAAAGCCATTCCAGGCTCTAAAGGCCAGTACGGGTTTCCTTATTCAGTGAATACGTCACTCAACCATGTGATATGTCACGGCATGCCTTCAGCAAAGCATGTGCTTAAAAATGGCGATATCATCAACGTGGATGTCACAGTGATTAGTGATGGTTTTTATGGCGACAGCAGCAAAATGTTTTGTATTGGTAAAACGCCTGCTCATGCAAAGCGTTTGGTTGATGTGACACAAGAATGCCTTTATAGGGCGATAGCCATTGTTAAGCCCGGAGTTGCTTTGGGTGATATTGGCCATGCGATTCAAGAACATGCCGAAAAAAACCATTACTCGGTGGTACGAGAATACTGTGGACATGGCATTGGGCAAAAAATGCATGAAGAGCCGCAAGTCACGCATTATGGCAAACCAGGCACGGGGGTTCTTTTAGAAGAAGGCATGACCTTTACTATTGAACCCATGATCAATCAAGGCAAGCCTGATATACGACACATAGAAAAAGACGGTTGGGGAATCGCGGTTACCAAGGATAGAAAGTTGTCTGCGCAGTGGGAGCATACGATTCTTGTGACTAAAACAGGGTTTGAAGTTTTAACCTTGAGAGAAGAGGAAAAAGGAGTGTTTGAAAAGCCCTAATTCATGACGGTTCATAGAGACAATACCTCAACGCCATCGCTAGTGACTAACAGGGTATGTTCCCATTGAGCTGAAAGGCTGCGATCTTTGGTGATCACCGCCCAATTATCCGGTGCTAAACGCGTATGACGTTTACCTAAATTAATCATTGGCTCAATAGTAAAGGTCATGCCTTCTTCTAAAAGAACCCCCGTGCCTGGTTTGCCGTAATGCAAGACTTGCGGCTCTTCGTGCATTTTTTTTCCAATGCCATGTCCGCAGTAATCACGAACCACGGAGTAATTATTTTTTTCCGCATGTTGCTGAATCGTATGACCAATATCACCTAACCGAACACCGGGCCTGACTAGTTCAATGCCTTTAAATAAGCACTCTTGAGCCACTTGAACTAAATGACGAGCCTTCTCTGTTGGTGTGCCAACAAAAAACATTCGACTGGTATCGCCATGGTACTCATCTTTGAGGACGGTTACATCAATGTTGATGATATCACCATGATTCAATCTATCGTTTCCTGGGATCCCATGACAAACCACGTGATTTACTGAGGTGCAGATGGATTTTGGAAAACCATTGTAATGCAAGGAGGCGGGAAAGGCTTGCTGTTCATTGACAATGTAATCATGGCAGAGGGTGTTTAACTCATCGGTGCTTACCCCTTCTATAACAAAGGGGGTAATCATGTCGAGGACATTGCGCGCCAATTGATTGGCACGGCGCATTTTTACTATCTCTTCTTTTGATTTGATATGGATAGCCATCTAAAACGTCCTAATTGTTTTTCGTATATGCTATTGAAGCCTATCTTGAGCCAGAGCTCAAGTGACTTATTTGCACAAGTCAGTTGAGAACGGCATTGGTTATGTTAGCATAAGGATTGTTATATAGTATTCAGAGGTGCTCATGGACGATGTGCTGGTGATAATTGGTTTATTATTTTTTTTCATTCTCTCATGCGGGTTAATTCATTGTTTTGATTTATTATCACGGAGTGAGCAATGACAATCTATTTAATCTCAGGCCTGATTAGTCTCGGTTTATGGGGCTACTTGTTGTTTGTAATCATGAAACCAGAATACTTCTGAGAACGGATGCGATGATCACAGGAATTGGAATAGCGGGAATTGCTTTTTATTTATTAATCCTTCTTCTTTTGGTGCCCCTGGTCGGGAGTTACCTAGCAATCGTGTATGAAGGAAAATTATCAGCGAAAAGTCGTATTGGTGCTGCGGTAGAGCAGTTTATCTATCGGTGTTGTTTTATCCAGCCTAAAAAAGACATGGATTGGAAACAATACTTAATTGCCATGCTTTCTTTGAATTTATTTGGCATCTTTTTTGTCTATTTTCTACAGAGAACTCAATTTTACCTGCCACTCAATCCACAACAGTACGCAAATTTTTCACCATTTTTAGCCTTTAATACCGCGGTGAGTTTTGTCACGAATACCGATTGGCAGGCTTACAGCAACGAAGCGTCATTGAGTTATTTAACAAGTATGCTTGGCATAACCTCTCAAAATTTCCTTTCTGCAGCCACAGGCATGTCCATACTTGTCGCTTTTATCCGAGGCTTGAGGGCACAAGAAGGAAAAAAGCTTGGCAATTTTTGGGTTGATATGGTTCGCGGCATTCTTTATATATTACTTCCCTTGTCTTTTCTGTTAGCCATGGTTTTGGTTTCAGAAGGGGTGATCCAAAATTTTAAGCCCAATACAAGGGTAAACGTCCTTGATGTTCCTCATTCACCATCGATGGTTGTGGTTCAAGATAACATTGCTGCTGGAATGGAACAGGTGATTCCCATGGGTCCGGTGGCGTCTTTAGAGGCAATTAAACAATTGGGAACCAACGGGGGTGGCTTTTTTAATGCCAATGCCGCACATCCTTTTGAAAATCCAACGCCAATAACTAATTTTTTAGAGATGCTAGCCATTTTGCTTCTTCCGGCCTCTTTTTGTTATGCCTTTGGCATCATGATGAAAGACAGACGTCAAGGAATAGCGCTGATCATCGCTATGCTTATTATTTTTATTCCCTCAGTGTTAGCGACCATTGCTGCAGAGCAGGCAGGAAACCCGCGTATTATTAAAATGGGGGTCGGAAATGAACCGGTGGATGGCTTTTATCCCGCAGGTAATATGGAAGGAAAGGAAACACGTTTTGGTATTGTTTCCTCTGGACTTTGGGCCGTGATTACCACAGCAAGCTCCAATGGCTCTGTCAATGCAATGCTTGATTCATTTACTCCCATCGGTGGCATGATCCCATTATGGATGATGCATCTGGGTGAGGTGGTGTTTGGTGGGGTAGGGTCAGGCTTATATGGCATGTTACTTCTAGTAATTATTACGGTTTTTATCGCGGGTTTAATGGTCGGCAGAACCCCTGAGTATTTAGGAAAAAAGATTGAACCCTTTGAAATGAAAATGGCAAGTCTTGCTTCATTGATCATGCCATTGACCGTTTTATTTTCTACCGCACTAGCCACTCAGTTTAGCCCAACCTTGAGTGAGTATGGGGCGACTAGTCCGCATAAATTCACCGAAATGTTATACGCATTTACGTCCATGGCAAACAACAACGGCAGTGCGTTTGCTGGTTTGAATGCGAATACTCCGTTCTACAATATTTTGGGTGGGCTTTTGATGTTGATTGGTCGATTTTGGATAGCGATTGCCGTATTAGCTATTGCAGGTTCATTGGCGGGTAAAAAGAAAATTCCTCGGACTGCTGGAACCCTCTCTACGGATACGCCTATTTTTATTTTGTTGTTGGTTGGTGTGGCTTTTCTCTTAGGCGCGCTTTCATTTTTACCGGCACTTGCTTTAGGCCCTATTGTTGAGCATATCCTATTATGGGGAAATAATGGCTACTAAATCAGCAAAAAATTCGTTTTGGAATGCAAGAATTATCAAAGACGCGTGTGTGGCTTCGATTTTAAAGTTAACGCCGTCCTACCAAGTTCGAAATCCAGTGATGTTTGCGGTTTATGTCGGGTCGATTTTAACAACCTTTCTTTTTGTTCATGCCATCATCGGCGTTGGTGAAGCGCGGGCGTCTTTTATATTTGCTATTTCTTTATGGCTCTGGTTTACCTTGTTTTTTGCTAATTTTGCTGAGAGCATGGCCGAGGGACGCGGCAAAGCTCAGGCCCAAGCATTACGAAAAGCACGGCGTGAAATCAAAGCAAAAAAATTAGCAACGCCGTCTTTATCCGCCAAAATAACCTGGGTCTTATCAGAACAATTGTCTCAAGGGGATATCGTGCTGGTCGAAGCCGGTGATTTTATTCCGAGTGATGGCGTTGTCATAGAAGGGATAGCCTCTGTGAATGAAAGCGCCATTACCGGTGAAAGTGCACCGGTGATTCGTGAAAGTGGCGGTGATAGGGATGCGGTAACTGGTGGTACGGAGGTCATTTCCGATTGGTTGATTGTGCGCATTACTTCAAATCCTGGGGAAACGTTCTTAGACCAAATGATTTCATTGGTTGAGGGCGCTAAGCGTAAAAAAACACCCAACGAGTTGGCTTTAACCATCTTATTGGCGTCGTTGACTCTCGTGTTTCTATTGGTTTGCTCAACATTATTACCCTTTTCTATGTACGGTGTTTTGGCCTTTCCTAATACCAAAGCGGTCACGATTACCATGTTGGTGGCACTTTTTGTCTGCCTTGCCCCAACGACGATTGGGGGCTTGCTCTCAGCGATTGGCATTGCTGGAATGGATAGAATGGTTCAAGCTAATGTGATTGCGATGTCTGGTCATGCTGTTGAAGCAGCAGGCGATGTCGATGTTTTGTTACTGGATAAAACAGGCACCATCACGCTAGGAAATCGAGAAGCGATTGAATTTATTCCTGCCCAAGGAGTCACCGTAGAGGAGCTTGCGGATGCGGCTCAATTGGCATCGCTTGCTGATGAAACTCCAGAGGGTCGTAGCATTGTGGTCTTGGCCAAACAACATGGCCTGCGAGGTCGTGATATTCAAAAACTTAACGCAACGTTTATTCCATTTACTGCAGAAACAAGAATGAGTGGCGCGAATTTACCTGGACGACAAATACGAAAAGGGGCGGCGCAATCAATCGAAGATTATTTAAAATCCCAGGGAGGGCAATTTCCCGAGGATGTTAAAAACAGTGTCGATCGTATTTCTCGCAAGGGCGGTACCGCATTGGTTGTTGCAGAAGGGTTGACTGTCAAAGGGGTTGTTCATCTTAAAGATATTGTAAAAGGGGGGATCCGCGAGCGGTTTGCTGAGCTTCGGCGGATGGGGATAAAAACCATTATGGTGACTGGCGACAATCCATTAACAGCCGCCGCCATTGCTGCTGAGGCTGGTGTTGATGATTTTTTTGCCAATGCAAAGCCCGAAGATAAATTAAAATTGATACGCCAATTGCAAAGTGAAGGTCACCTGGTAGCGATGGCTGGTGATGGAACGAATGATGCTCCGGGATTGGCGCAAGCTGACGTCGCTGTTGCGATGAATACGGGCACACAGGCTGCAAAAGAAGCAGGAAATTTGATTGATTTGGATTCTAATCCCACCAAATTAATTGAGGTTGTTGAGATTGGAAAACAATTGCTTATGACGAGAGGTTCCTTAACAACGTTAAGTATTGCTAATGATGTTGCCAAGTATTTTGCAATTTTACCGGCGGCTTTTTCATCGACCTATCCCGCGTTAAATACACTTAACTTGATGCACCTGGCAACACCAGAATCGTCAATTTTATCTGCTGTTATTTTTAATGCACTGAGCATTGTTTTTCTGATTCCTTTGGCGTTGAAAGGGGTGCGTTATCGCCATGTGGATGCCTTACGTTTACTGCGCGAAAATGTTCTTGTTTATGGATTGGGCGGGTTAATCATTCCATTTATTGGGATAAAATTGATTGATATGTTATTGGTTACCATGGGATTAACTTAGTGTTAACTGACCCATTCAAACCTGATTTTTAAGGACAAGCCATGCTAAAACCGGCATTACAAGAAATAAAAACGGCCATTGCTTTACTCCTATTTTTAATCGTTTTAACGGGGATCGTTTATCCATTGTTGGTCACGCTTTGTGCGCAATTATTGTTTCCTTGGCAGGCGAATGGAAGTCTCCTCGTGAAGGAAGGCAAGCCGGTTGGTTCGATGTTGATAGGGCAGTTTTTCAGCTCGCCACAGTACTTTTTTGGTCGCCCGTCCATGACCCCATTTGTTCCTTATAATGGTGCATCATCGTCTGGCTCTAATCGAGGCCCGTCCAATAAAGTATTGCTATCAAATATTGCTAAGCGCATTGATTATTTAAAGGCGATGGACTTGGACAATAAACATTTGATTCCCGTTGATTTGGTCACCGCCTCGGGTAGTGGTCTTGATCCCGAGATCAGCCCTTTGGCTGCTATGTATCAGGCGTCGCGAATTGCAAAAGCACGGCACGTCACAAAAGATGTCATTGAAGCATTGATTGATGAGCAAATTAAACAGCGCTCATTGGGCTTTCTTGGAGAGCCCCGCGTCAATGTATTGCAGTTAAATCTTGCTTTGGATGAACAGCATGGTGCGAACACGCAAAAGCCCTGAGGAAATATTAGCTCGCTCAAATGAAGAGGCACGTCTTCAGCAACGAGGGAAGCTTAAAATTTATCTGGGTGCCGCTCCTGGGGTGGGCAAGACGTATACGATGCTTCATGATGCGCTAGAAAAACGCGCCGATGATCTGGATGTGGTGGTTGGGGTTGTTGAATCGCATGGACGACAAGACATTGAATCCTTGTTAAAAACCTTTGAAATTCTTCCTCGACAAACCATTGAATATCGTAATAAAACATGGGTGGAGTTTGATCTGGACGCCGCATTAAAACGAAGCCCAGGCCTTATATTGATTGATGAAATGGCTCATACCAATGCGCCAGATTTGCGGCATGCTAAACGTTGGCAAGACATTAAAGAATGCCTTGACAGAGGAATCGATGTCTACACAACCCTTAATGTCCAGCACATTGAAAGTTTAAAAGATGATGTGGCACAGATCATTCAAACCACGATCAGAGAGACGGTGCCCGATTCCATGATAGAAATGGCGAATACCATTGAGGTGGTGGATTTGCCTCCAGAGGAGCTATTAAAACGTTTAGAGGATGGCAAAGTTTATTTTCCAGAGCAAGCGGAGCTTGCAACCGATCATTTTTTTCGCAAGGGAAATTTGATTGCATTACGTGAATTAGCACTTCGAATTACTGCTGAGCGAGTTGGAACCGATGTGTTGGTGTATAGACAAAACGAAGGCATCACTCAAATATGGCCAACCAAGGACAAGATCTTAGTCTGTGTAGGCTCGAGGCCGGACTCTATGAAATTGATTCGCGCCGCAAAGCGGATGGCTACGAGTTTACAGTCGGAGTGGATTGCCATTTATGTGGATACACCAAGCAATCATGATTCAGTGAGTCGAAACAAAGCCATTGCGAATCTCCGTTTGGCAGAACAATTGGGTGCCGTGACCCACGTTTTATCTGGTTATGACCTGGTTCAGGAAATTTTGAGTTTTGCACGTGACCAAAATGTCACGCAAATTATGCTTCGAAAAAATATAAGCCATCGTTGGATGGTTTTTTTCAAGAAAAGTCTGGCCGATGAGATAGTGCGGCACAGCGGAGAAATCGATGTTTACATGATGACTGGCAAGGACACGGCAAGTGAATCGAAGACTGCCGGAATCGTCCCAGTGAAATCCCGAACCGCGGTTGTTTTAAGTCTTTTTTTGATTGCATCCGTTACGTTATTTAATATCCAACTCTCCCCTTATATTTCTACCGGGAGTCAAATGGCTATTTATTTAGCCAGTCTTTTTGTCATCGCATTATTTGGGGAATTAAGGTTATCCATAGTCGCTGCTATTCTCTGTGTGCTCTCCTATGATTTTTTCTTTATTCCCCCGTCGTATACGTTTAGGGTCACCACACTAGAGTATATATTAACACTCCTAACCATGTTTGGTGTGGCACAATTGATTGGTTATCTCACCATCATGATTCGCCGAAAAATACAATTGACGCAGCACATCCAACACCAAACCACGGCACTCTATATTTTAAGTCGTCAATTAACGCATACGCGAGGGGTGCCCGCGTTGGTTTCATTAGGGGCCAATTATATTTCTGATCTATTTAAAGCAGATGTCATGGTGTTGCTCTTCAAAAAAGACAAGCTGGCGGTTCATTGTTGTTACCCACCAAAGCAAAAAATCAATGCCAAGGAGCGTAGCGTTGGTGAATGGGTCTTTGAAATGGGGATTTCTGCGGGGTTAGGAACAGACACTCTTTCTTTTTCTAAAGCGCTTTATTTGCCCTTGCAGGTGTCAACAGGTCCTATTGGGGTCTTGCGAATTCAGCCAAGAAATCAATTTGTTTTTACGCCAGAAGAGCGCGATTTGCTGGATTCGTGTATTCATCAAATTTCTTTGGCATTGGACGTCGATCGTCTCTATGAAAAAAACAGAAAAAAGGAATTAAAACTGAAAACTGAGCAAGCACGACTGAGTGTTTTAGGATCGATTTCCAGAGACTTGTATTCGTCATTGAAAGTGATTGGAGCGGGTTTTAAGGGCTTAAAAAAATTAAGTCCAGAGAAGTTCGGCGTGGTAGGAAAAGAAATTGATGATGAGATAGAAAAATTAACGAAATTGAATAACAACATTTTACGAGTCATTCAATTGGAAGAGAAAGATTTTGAATTAGACACGACAGAGACGTCTTTAAAAGAACTGATCCAATTAGCCGTAAAACTGTCGGCGAATATCTTGAAAGGGCGCTCCATTCATACGAGTTTTCCAAAAATACTACCCACTATCAAGATAAACGAAGGATTGATTAAAACAGTATTGCTCAATTTAATCGATAACGCTGTTAAATTTACCCCCCCAAAATCACCAATTGCAATCTTTGTGCAACAAGATCAAAACGTCATTAGGGTCAGCGTGGAAGATAGGGGGCCTGGAGTTTTACCGGATGAAACAACAAAATTATTTGAAAAATTTTACCGTGGGAAGCAGTTAATAAACATAGGAGGTTTGGGTTTGGGGCTCGCCATTTGTCAAAGGATCATTGCCAGTCATGGCGGAAAAATCTGGGTGGAAAACATGGAAAATCAGGGCGCTGCGTTTCGCTTTACGCTACCGCTTTAGATTTGTTTTTTAAAACCACAGTAATCATCCCTGAATCAACGGTATTAACGATCGGGATATGCAATCGTTCATAATTTTGTAACGCTTCTTTATGGGGAAAATGATAACGATTATCAAACCCATAAGAGACCATGGCAACCTGTGGATGCACTGCTGAAATAAAATCCAAAGACGAGGACGTTTTGCTTCCGTGATGAGGAATCAATAACACGCTGGATGCCAATTCTTTTCCATAGGTTTTGGTAAGATAGGCTTCCCCGGCGTGCTCAATGTCCCCACTTAAAAGAACAGCGCCTGCTTTTGTTGAAATCTGTAAAACACAAGAGCTATTATTTTTGCTTAACAAATTAGTTTTTATTGGGAAAAATCGAAAGGATACGTTATCCCATGTCCAAGAGGGGTGATCATGACAAGACAGTCCCCGGTGATAGTAGCTCGGAGAATCGACGATCAATTCATTGACTGTATATTTTTCTTCGAGTGATTCAAGACCTCCACGATGATCCAGATCCGCATGGCTAATGATGATGGTATCGATTCGTTTCACATTTAATCGATTGAGGTAGGGAATAATCACGATTTTGCCGATGTCGTTGCCTTGAAAAAATTTCATACCAGTATCATAAACTGCCAGGTGGTTCGCCGTTCGAATGACAACGGCTAATCCTTGCCCAACATCCAACATGTCTATTTTTGCTTCTCCAGGAAGAATCTTCTCCGGTCGTAGGCACAAGCTTGCTAGGATCAAAACGCTCGTGGGTAATCGCCATTGTTTCAATGGAATCAATGAAAAAATACCGATTCCAGCCATTAGTATTAAAGGCGTGGTTGCTTCTATAAAAGTAAACGTCATATTAAACATTGCAACGGAATCGATCGCATTTAAAACCAGTAGCAAGGAACTCATGAGCCATTTTATTAGAGGAATACTTCCAGGGATGACGATGTAGGGGCTTAAAAACGTAATGATTAATGCCAGGGGAACAATTAAAAAGCTCACCCAGGGAATGGCTATCATATTAGCAACCAATCCATTTAAAGAAGCGTAAGAAAACCAATAAATGGATAAGGGCATTAATCCAAACAGGCAGGCGCTTTGCATGACCAGTACTTTAATCCATTTCGACTGTTTCACACGTTGATTCACCAACACTAAAATAGCGACGGCGAGAAATGAAAAATAAAAGCCAAGCATAAAGACCGAGTGAGGTTCGAAGACTAAAACAGCAAAAAGCGCGTAACGATAGCATTGCCAAATGGTCATTTTTTTTTGGCTAAAATGACGTGAAAACATCAGGCAGGCCATGATCAAGGAGCGTTGGGTCGGTACTGCAAATCCAGCGATTAACGCATAAATAAAAGCCATTATTAAGGCAACGATGCTTCCGATTCTTGGAGCAGGAATATACAAACAAATCATACCCAATCGCTTCCAAATCCATTTGAAAAGCCAGTAAGACAAACCTGCAACCATGGCAATGTGTTCACCAGAAATGTCGATTAAATGGGTTGTCCCCGTTCGTCTAAAAAGATCCCAGGCCGATTTGTCAATGTGATTAGTGAGGCCGAGTGTTAGTGCTTGAAACATGCCCAATAAATTTTCTTCTGGAATCAGTGCAGTTTGGCGTGCACTGAGTTGTTCGCGGAGGGTTAGCAAGGGATATTTAGAGGTGGTCTTAAGAATTTTAATGCTGTTTTTATAGACTGTCCCCATCCAATGAATATGACGCGCACCAAGCCAAGCCACATAATCAAAGCCACCGGGGTTCGCTAAATTTCGAGTTTTTTTTAATTTTGCTTGCAATTGGATCGTTTGCCCTGCGTGAAGGGTGGTGCACTGGTTGTAACAGGATAATCCTATGGTTACGTTGACATCCTTTCCGTTCAGGCGTTTTGTTAACAATTGAAATTGATTCGCATGGATGCGTTGCGTGGGGATAGAGGACACGACGCCTTCTAAGGTTGCATGCACCATTAACGCGTCGTTTGGCATTCCCCGCGCAGCCGTTTGCCATTGATGAATCGCACACCAAAGCAGCGCTGCTACAAACCAATACATCCACACCCATTTTGGCCTTAAAAAAAAGACAAAGGCAAGAAAAAGGAGCGGATAGCTATTTTTAAAATAAAAAAATGCCGTCCCTGCAAAGAAGCAAAGAATTTCCATATATACTCAGGTTGGACTATCGAGCGAAAATGACTTTATCGTAATTTAATCGTTGATGCCAGCAAATCAGGCATTTAAATTTGGCATTGTTGACAAAAGACCGTGGTTCTTTGTGCTTGTTTTATTTTAAGTAAAAGAGAACCGCATTGAACACAAGGCAACTGTTCGCGGCCATACACATTTAATTGTTGCGAAAAATACCCTGGCGTGCCTTGGCTGTTTACAAAATCTTTTAATGTGGTCCCCCCAGCACGAATTGCTGCCTGCAATGTTTTTTGGACAGCATCAACGAGCGTGATGAGTTGATCGTGGGATAAATGTCCTGCTGGCGTGAGTGGATGTATTTTAGCGAGAAACAGTGCTTCTGCGGCATAAATATTTCCAACACCAACCACAACATGGCTATTCATGATAAATGACTTAATGTCTGCATGACGGTTGCATGCTTTTTGTTTTAAATAATCCGCAGTAAATTCATGGTCAAGCGGTTCCACACCCAGTGATTTTAGAAGAGGGAAGTCCTCAATCGGTGCATGAGTCCATAAGATCGCTCCAAAACGTCTTGGATCATTGTATCGAAGCACCTTATCAGAGGAAAAAATAAAATCGACGTGATCATGGGGTTTCAGTGGTTGACGTGTGCTAACCAGTTGCAAGCGTCCAGACATACCAAGATGAATGAGCAGGGTGCCGGTAATAAATTTAAATAACAAATATTTTCCACGGCGACTAATATCCAGAATGCATTGATTAACAAGCAAGTCCTTGAGGTTATCAGGGATGGGCCAACGCAGGGTTGCGCGCCGAACAATAACATCTTGAACGACTGCTCGTTCAAGATGGGGTTTTAATCCATGCTTGATGGTTTCAACCTCAGGTAATTCTGGCATGATTGTTCACCCCATAAAAAAATGACAAGAATAATACCATTATTTTTTTAACGCGAGTCCATTGCTGCATCAAATTTTCATCTGGTTCGGGCATGCGTAACGATTTAAAAAACATTTGTCTTTTCTAGCTATGGGCTTCTATGATGGATGTATTCAGGAGGAATAGAAGGATGTGTTATGAGGATTGACCAAAGGAATCAAGATCGTATTTTATAAAATAAATCATTACGCGACAGCGACAAACTATCCACAAAATCTGTGGATAACCTTGTGGGCTTATTGAAGATAGATGGTTCTTGCCTGTCTATCCGTCAGAGCCCGTATGATTTTCTTTAGTAAAATATCATTTTCGTGAGACTGTCTATATCATGTCCGATAGATTTTCACTACAATGTAATTTTACCGACATTAATTCATATATGTTTAAACCTTTACCATTATTTATTGGGTTGCGATATACCCGTGCTAGGAAGAAAAATCACTTTGTTTCTTTTATTTCATTGAGCTCAATGCTAGGGATTGGCATGGGAGTGATGGTCTTGATTACGGTCTTGTCGGTGATGAATGGCTTTGATGTAGAGATTCATAAGCGGTTTTTTGGTATGGCACCTGAAATTACGGTTACTGGTCAGGACGACCGCTTGACTCATTGGCCTGAACTTAAAAAACACTTGGAACAAACTCCTGGGGTGAAGGCCATTGCGCCCTATGTTGGTGGCCAAGGATTACTGACCCGTGAAGGTCGCGTATTGCCGATTATGTTGTATGGCATTTTACCCGAACTTGAAGAGCCAGTTAATCACCTAAAAGAGAAACTCTTGGTTGGAGACGTCAAAGATTTAGCCCATTTTGGTATTATTCTTGGCCGCGGCCTTGCCGATAACTTGGGCGTTATTCTCGGTGATAAAGTGACGGTGATGATCCCAGAAGCAACGGTTACTCCTGCGGGCATGATTCCTCGATTTAAGCGGTTTACTGTGGCCGGTGTTTTTTCTGCGGGTAATGGATTTAATTTTGATACAAAACTCGCTTTTGTGCATTTGCCGGATGCACAAAAATTAATGCAATTAGGAGAGGACATCACGGGCTTGAAGATGAAAATCAATCATGTTTACGATGCGCCGACCTTGGCTCAGGAATTGAGCATGCAATTGGGGGATGATTATCAAGTAGGAAATTGGACGCAACAGTTTGGTGCTTTTTTTGAAGCAGTGAAAATGGAAAAAACCATGATGTTTCTCATCTTATTATTGATCATCGCTGTGGCTGCTTTTAATTTGGTTTCCTCTTTAGTGATGGTGGTGAATGATAAGCAAGCTGAAATAGCCATTTTACGCACCATTGGTGCCACACCAAGGACCATCCTATGGATTTTCATTGTGCAAGGCATGATGGTTGGGGTGGTTGGTACGTTGCTTGGTTTAATTAGTGGTGTTTTAATAGCCACCAATGCGACAACCATTGTGAGTCATTTGCAATCATTTTTCGATGTTCATCTTTTGTCTTCAAGTATTTACTTTGTCGATTATTTACCCTCAAAAATTATGTCTAGTGATTTATGGCTTGTTTGTGTGATGGCTGTGATGATGAGTTTCATTGCAACGATTTATCCAGCTTGGCGCGCCTCAAAAACAGTGATTGCGGAGGCCCTGCATTATGAGTGATGTTATTGTGAATTGTCATCAACTGTCAAAATCTTACCATGATGGAAATACCTCCATTAAGGTTTTAGAGAACGTTGATTTAGAGATTAAAAAAGGGGATAAAATTGCCATCGTAGGCCCCTCAGGTTCTGGTAAAAGTACGTTCTTGCACTTGCTCGGTGGCTTGGACAAGCCAACCTCTGGGCATGTTTTTTTAAATGGCCAGGATTGGCGAAAACAATCTGAAAAGCAGCGTTGTCGTTTACGCAACAAACATCTTGGTTTTATTTATCAGTTTCATCATTTATTACCAGAATTCTCCGCACTAGAAAACACAGCAATGCCTCTATTATTAGCAGGCGTTGCTGTTAATGTGGCAGAAAAGCAAGCGATGGATATTTTAGAACACGTCGGGCTTTTAAATAGACTAAAACACAAGCCTGCAGAATTATCGGGAGGAGAGCGGCAACGTGTAGCGATTGCCAGAGCCTTGGTGAATCAACCCGCTTGTGTGTTTGCTGATGAACCTACTGGTAATCTAGACCAAGCCACTGCGACAAATGTCTTCGAACTCATGCTCAGTTTAAATGAAAAATACAACACGGCTGTAGTGATTGTCACACATGATCAACAATTAGCATCCAAGATGGATAAAGTGCTCACGCTTTCCGATAGAAAACTTCAACTGATTTAATTTTGATGCAAGTGCTGAGCCCTGACGGGGTTCAAATCCGCCGTTCGGTGAGGCTCACTGCCATTCACTTAAGAGACCTTGTCATTCCGGAATTCATCCCCGACTAGGGCTTGGTGCCATAGGGGAAATGGATCCCCGCCTGCGCGGGCTGATACATCCCCACAAATTTGCTAAAAATAATTGCAGTAAAGTTCTAGTAATGATCTAATTCTCCTCAATAAATATATTGGGGAAAATTATGGAAGCGAT
>Ga0214923_10000577_pt1 | contig 54876 bp, 49 predicted proteins | sample LL1510_MetaG_FD_177993 | JGI IMG/M metagenome (GOLD analysis project Ga0214923, IMG submission 177993) | Freshwater microbial communities from Lake Lanier, Atlanta, Georgia, United States - LL-1510 | ecosystem: Environmental > Aquatic > Freshwater > Lake | place: USA: Georgia | collected...
AAAATTGCAACTCGAATTCACTCACTCACAGCCCTTTTAAATGCTGCTCTTAAAAAAGGTGGCTTCAAATTGAGTGACTCTCCCTTCTTCGACACACTCACGGTCCATCTTTCAACTTCTGAACAAGTTAAAATTTTAAAAGCTGCTGATGAGCATAAAATCAACTTACGAATTCACAACAATGGCAGCGTTGGTATTTCAATCGATGAAACGACCCATGAAAAAGATATCGAAAAACTTCTCTCTGTTTTTGGTTTAAACTCTTTTGCTAAAATCAATGAAGTAACAACTCCCATTCCAACCTCTCTGCAGAGAACTGAACCGTTTTTGACGCATCCGGTGTTTAATCAGCATCACTCTGAAACCGAAATGCTTCGATACATTCGAGCACTTGAGGGCAAAGATCTCTCACTCACTTCTTCGATGATTCCCCTAGGTTCCTGCACTATGAAATTAAATGCTTCAAGTGAAATGTATCCTGTGAGCTGGCCCGAGTTTTCGCAGATGCATCCATTTGCGCCCGAAGCGCAAACTGAGGGTTACCGCGAAATGTTTGGTTTGTTGGAAACCTGGTTATCAGAGATTACCGGCTTTGATGCTATTTCTTTGCAGCCTAATTCAGGTGCTCAAGGGGAATATGCAGGGCTTTTAGTCATTCGTCAGTTCCATCTCGATCAAGGAAATAAACACCGTGATGTTTGCCTAATTCCCAAATCAGCCCACGGCACCAACCCTGCAAGCGCTGTCATGGCGGGTATGAGAGTCGTTTCTATTGAATGTGATGCTTCAGGCAATATCGACATGAGCGATCTTAAGAAAAAAGCCGAACAGCATTCACAAAATCTTTCGGCGCTAATGGTCACTTATCCATCAACCCATGGTGTTTTTGAAGAAACTATCCAAGAGATCTGCGAGATCATTCACTCCCATGGAGGACAAGTTTACATGGATGGGGCCAATATGAATGCTCAAGTGGGGCTCTGTCGACCCGGAGATTTTGGAGCCGATGTTTGCCATTTAAATCTTCACAAAACTTTTTGTATCCCACACGGTGGTGGCGGCCCTGGCATGGGCCCTATCGGAGTTAAAAAACACTTAGCCCCCTATTTGCCGGGACACCCATTGGTTAAAACTGGGGGAGATAAAGCCATCGGGCCCGTTTCAGCGGCTCCATGGGGCAGTGCTAGTATTCTTCCAATCTCATGGATGTACATCCGAATGATGGGCGCTTCGGGACTCACCCAAGCAACTCAGATAGCGATTCTCAACGCCAATTATATCGCTCAGAAACTTAACCCCCACTTTCCTGTTCTCTACAGAGGCACTTCAGGGCTTGTGGCTCACGAATGTATCGTGGATTTAAGACCGCTCAAGAAAAAAGCGGATATCGAAGTCGAAGATGTTTCTAAACGACTCATGGATTATGGTTTCCATGCGCCGACGGTCTCATGGCCTGTAGCAGGCACTGTGATGATTGAGCCCACGGAAAGTGAATCCCTTAAAGAACTCGATCGTTTTTGTGATGCTATGATTTCAATAGCACACGAAGCCAACCAAATTGCAGAGGGCAAATGGGATAGGACCAATAACCCCCTTAAAAATGCTCCGCACACGACGTTAGATCTTATGAAAGAGCCGTGGCCTTTCGCCTATAATCGCGAAGTGGCTTTTTTTCCGTCTGACGCTGTAAAGAGAAGAAAGTTTTGGCCTTCAGTAGCCCGAATTGATAACGTTTGGGGAGATAGGAATCTCTTCTGCTCTTGCCCACCCGTCGAGTGAACTAAAAATAGTACTAGGAAACCGGAAAGACAGTAACCGCCCCTTGCGAAATTTTGAGTCCCACTTCCCCTTTGAGAAGAGATTTTAACTCTTTTCCGATCAACTCCGCTGCAGGCGCACTTAAAATACCTTGAGAGATCCAATCCTCAACTGATTGGGTGCTTTCTTTAAGAAGCCACTCGATATGGGGCGCACTGATTAAATAACGGTGAGCGATTGAATGTTCTTTTGCCAAAAAAGCCACATAGCTTTGAACCAAGTTAATTAAGTGCGTTTCTATTTGTGGCCCTCGATGAACGTGTTTAATTTCCACGGTAGGAACATTTTTTGATTCGCTGACACCGCGATTGACCGAACTTAAAATTTCCTCTCCACTCCGCTCGACCTCTTTGGAATTCAGACCTCGAAAAGTTTTTAACTCAGCGACACTACGCGGCCTCACTTTCGACAAAGAGACCAAAACTTCATTATCGACAATCCAATGCCTCGGCACATTTTTAGTTTTAGCTCGGTTTTCTCTCCATTTAACTAACTCCAAAAGAACCGAGCGCCCAACAGAGTCCAAATGAGCATTTTTACCTAATTTGTGGGCCATGACCTCTGTGGGGGTATCAAATTGGTCTTTGTGGCTCGAGCTTTCGCTTAAAACCCAATCCCACCGACTTAACCCCTCCGCACGTTTTTTAATAGCCAGTCCCAAATCAACCAAATGAAGCACATCTTCCTCTGCGTAAGTTAAGAGTTCCATTGAAAGTGGCCTCGATAGCCATTTAACTCTGGAGCGCCCTTTAGGAATAGCGATGTCTAATTCCTCTTTAAGCAACTTCTGTAAACCCACATTGTCTCCAATTCCACAGAGTGCTGCCCCTACCGAAGTGTCCAAAACAGGTTCTGCAATGCAACCGTAGGCCCAGAAAAGACATTCCTGATCAGCGTAAGAAGCATGAAGAACTTTTAAAATATCCTTTGAAGTCAAGATCTCTAGCAGAGGTGACAAATCCTCTTTCGTTAGAACCGTAGGATCGAGCAACCAAGCCTCTTTTTGGGTCGCCACTTGAATTAAGGCAATTTTAGGAAAAAAAGTTGTCTCGCGGATAAATTCGGTATCTACAGCTATCAGTTTCTCTTTTTTCAGGATTTCGCAAATTTCGGCAACTCGCCCTTTGTCGGCTATAAGTCCTGGGACCCTTCTCGTTCTTGTCGTCATCATCCCCTCATTGTCGTATAATTTTTATTATGCATTTGCCTTAGGTCTTTGACTTAACTCAAGGATTATATAAATTATTGACCCATGAAGAAACATGGAAACTTGAAATCCTCTACTTTTTCGGAAAACGAACCGGCCCACCAGCACCGAACGCGCTTTATTACAGCGGCTTCCCTGTTCGATGGACATGATGCTGCCATCAATATCATGCGACGAATTCTTCAATCCTCGGGCGCCGAAGTCATTCACTTAGGCCACAACCGTTCGGTTCACACCATTTTGAAATCGGCTCTTGAAGAAGATGCCCAAGCGATTGCAATCAGCAGTTACCAAGGGGGTCACGTTGAGTTTTTTAAATACATTGTCGATCTTCTCAAAAAGCAGGGTCTAGCTCATATCAAGGTTTTTGGTGGTGGCGGAGGAACGATCACTCCAGATGAGATTTCTGAACTTGAAAAGTATGGCGTCAAAAAGATTTATTCTCCCGAGGATGGCAGAAAATTGGGCCTTCAGGGGATTATTGATCACATGTTGGAACAATCAAATGAACATCCTCTCGCCCATATTGAATGGGATCATTTAAAAACTTTTAATTCAAACTCAAAAGCTCTCGCTCAAGCGCTGACCTGCATTGAGCTTGGTGAAAGCGGATTTGACCACTCCCCTTTTGAATCTAAAAAGTCTTACTTAGACTCTTTGAGAACAATAATTAAATCCCAATCCAAAGGAGCTACTGTTGTCGGACTCACAGGACCTGGCGGAGCCGGTAAGTCGAGTTTAACCGATGAGCTTGTTTTAAGGGTCCTTGAACATGATTCAAAGGCCCGAGTAGCGGTCCTTGCGATTGATCCCTCCCGAAGAAAAACGGGCGGAGCCCTTTTAGGCGATCGTTTAAGAATGAATAGCGTCTCAAATGAGCGCACTTTCATGAGATCTTTCGCAACAAGACAAGCCCATGCCTCTGTGTCGCGAGCGACCGAAGAGGCTATCTCTTTGCTTAAAGCGGCGGGATTTGATTGGGTCTTTGTTGAAACTGGGGGAATCGGTCAAGCCGACACTTCGATTGTCGACATGGTCGATGTTAATCTCTATGTGATGACAGCCGAGTTTGGAGCGCCTACTCAGCTTGAGAAAATTAACATGCTGGACTATGCCTCAATGGTCATCATCAACAAATTTGAGAAAAGTGGCTCTCTTGATGCTCTTAATGAGGTTAGAAAACAGTTTCGAAGAAACCACCGTGAATTTGAAAAGCTTGATCCTGAGCTTTATCCAATTTTTGGAACTATCGCTTCTAGGTTTTCGGATGCCGGGGTCAATGCAGCTTTTGCTCATCTATTAAAATTGCGCCAATCTGACAGCAAAAGGATTCCACTGGAGAAACCTTTAAGTATCGTTGACCCTCGCACGTTTTCAATTGTTCCAAAAGATAGAACACAATACCTCTCTGAAATTGCGAAGTCGGTTCGCCAATACCATACCAATGCAAGCGAGCAAAGTGAGCGGGTCAAAAAAATCGAAGGCTACAGCTCACTCATCGACGACCCAGCTCTCAATGCCAATGTAAAAACTGAGATCGAGAAAGCTCTAGAAAGAGAGAAAACTCTTCTTAGCTCGACAACCAACCAAATGCTCCGAGATTACCCGAAATTGGCAGAAAAATACTCGAAAGATCAGTTTGAATACCAAGTCAGGAATCAATCTTTTTCGGTTCCACTCTACCATGAGTCTTTAAGTCACAATAAGATCCGAAAAATAAGTTTACCGCACTACCAAAGCCAAGCTGATTTGGTGAATTTTCTCTACCGCGAGAACCTCCCCGGATACTTCCCTTTTACGGCAGGGGTATTTCCTTTCAAAAGAACTGAAGAAGATCCTAAACGCATGTTTGCTGGCGAAGGAACTCCCACAAGGACTAACAAAAGATTTCATCTCTTATGCCAAGGAGAAAAAGCCAAAAGACTCTCAACCGCTTTCGATAGTGTGACGCTTTACGGAGAAGATCCCAACGAACGGCCCGATATTTTCGGTAAAATCGGGGAAAGTGGTGTGAGTGTTTGCACATTGGATGACGCTAAAAAACTTTATGCAGGCTTTGATCTTTGTGATCCCAACGTGTCTGTTTCGATGACCATCAATGGCCCTGCACCTATTCTTTTGGCTTTTTATTTCAATACAGCCATTGATCAACAAGTTGAGCAATTTGTCGCTTCCAAAAAGAGAGCTCCTTCTGACAGCGAATATCAAGAATTGAAAAAACGAACTCTCGAAAGTGTACGAGGCACAGTTCAGGCCGATATTTTGAAAGAAGACCAAGCTCAAAACACCTGCATTTTCTCTACCGAATTTGCGCTTCGCATGATGGGCGACATTCAGCAGTATTTTATTAACAACAATATCCGCAACTACTACTCGGTCAGTATTAGCGGTTACCATATTGCGGAAGCAGGTGCGAACCCTATATCCCAACTGGCTTTCACTTTGGCCAATGGTTTTACTTTTGCTGAGTATTACTTGTCGAGAGGCATGAAAATCGACGATTTCGCGCCCAACTTTAGCTTCTTCTTTTCTAATGCGCTCGATGCTGAATACACTGTCATCGGAAGAGTTGCGCGAAGAATTTGGGCTGTCGCTATGAAAGAGCGCTACGGAGCCAATGATCGCAGTCAAAAACTGAAATATCACATTCAGACTTCAGGGCGCTCGCTCCACGCCCAGGAAATTTCGTTCAACGATATTCGAACCACTCTTCAAGCCCTTATTGCCTATTTTGACAATTGCAATTCGCTTCATACCAATGCATACGACGAAGCGGTCACCACTCCGACCGAAGAGAGTGTTCGAAGGGCGATGGCAATACAGCTCATCATCGCCAAGGAATTTGGCTGGGCGAAAAACGAAAATCCCCTTCAGGGAAGTTTCTTTGTAAACGAACTCACCGACCTCGTTGAAGAGGCTGTTCTAAAAGAATTTGAAAAAATATCGCTCCGCGGAGGCGTTCTTGGTGCGATGGAAACGCACTACCAGAGAAGTCAGATTCAAGAAGAGTCCCTCTACTACGAGCACTTAAAACACTCGGGCGAACTTCCACTCATTGGAGTTAATACTTACTTAAATCCCAAAGCGGATGAACTAGGGCAAATCTTTCCAAGTGAAATCACGAGAGCAACTTACACTGAAAAGAACGAGCAGATTTCCAACTTAAAAGACTTTCAAAAAACGCACTTCAAAACAGCACCCGAGGCCCTAAAAAAACTCAAAGAGGCTGCGCGAAACGGCAACAATATTTTTGAGGAACTCATGGAATGTGCGCGAGTGTGCTCTTTGGGACAGATGAGCCGAGCTTTGTACGAAGTCGGTGGCGAGTATCGAAGGGGAATTTAAGTTTCGAGGTTTTTCATAACGGGGCTGAATTGGCGCTCATAGTTCCAGTCTTCCCGAATTTGATTCTGACCTAACTTCTGCATTTCAATAAGACGAGCTTTATCAGTCATCAAAACCTGAACAGCTTCCGCAATCTTTTCTCCACTCTCTGGATTACAACTCAACCCCAAACCTTTTGAGCAAAAAAACTCTATCCACTCTGTTGAGTCGTTGATCAACAAAGCAAGCCCACAGGCCATATAATCGAAAGGTTTATTGGAAGCCCCCACCATGGGTTCGCGAAATTGACGAGCAAATAGAGCTAACCCTAAATCACAGGAACCCGCTTTTTCATATAACACTCCCCTCGACAGGGCTCCTTCATAAAAAACTCGTCCATGAACTCCAAGGGCTCGAGCTTTCGACATGAAAGATTCTAAAAATTGGGGATAGCCAATCAGTTCGTAGCCCGCAAAATGCAAAGTAACCGAATCGGGAAGAATAGCTAAAGCTTCAAGAACTGTTAAGGGAAGCAATGTTGGAACAAGCGACCCGTGATACCAAAGTCGAAAGTGATCCGATTTTTTTTGAGGTAAGCCTTCCAACACTCGATTTTTGAGCGGCATATTGTGACAAACCTGTACTTTCGCAGTAGCAAATTTTTCACTAAAGATCTTGGCTCGCTCTTTTTGGGGAATAATACATAAATCAGCCGATCCGGCGAGCTTCCTTCGAGTCCAGTGGAGAATTCTTGTCATCCGAGATTGCGGGGCATCAGGAGTATCATGCTCATGATAAAAAACTTTTAGGCCCAACAGAGAAGATAAAACCCAAGCTATGGGACACGAGAACAAATCAGAAACATAAACACAGGAGTACCCTCCAAGAAGAGCCTCTTTAAAACACCGAAAGTTGTAGTTAAGGAAATTTAATTTTTGTCGGAAACCCGGATGACAAAAAGGGGCTAGCTCGACCTGAATATTCTCGTGATAGGGGAACTCAATTCCATCAACTCCTAGGGCTTTGGTTCCAATAAATTTTACTTTCCAACCAGCCTCGGCCAACATCCAAGCGCTGTTTTCAAGAGGCGGGAAAGCGGCTGGATTTGTATATTGCAAATAGAGAATTTTTTTCTCTTTTGAGTCCATGCTATTTAGAAAATGTAACGCTTCCGACTAATGTTAAGTAAAAGCCCCGTAATCAACATAAATGTTAAAAGAGATGACCCCCCATAACTAAAAAAGGGCAAAGTCACACCGACAATGGGAAGTACTCCAATCACCATTCCCATATTGATAAATACGTGCCAAAACATGATGGCCGTGAGCCCAAACGCTAAAAGCATTTCATACTTTCCACGGGCCCTCGCCACGGTTCTAAAAGAATAAAAGCAATAGGCCCCATACAATACTAAAAGAACGAGAGCCCCAAAAAAGCCTCTTTCTTCAGAAAAGACTGAAAAAATAAAATCGGTTTGTTGTTCAGGTATAAAGTTAAGTTGAGACTGGGTTCCTTTCAGATAGCCCTTTCCAAACAGCTGTCCAGAACCCACCGCAATTTTACATTGAAGAGCGTTGTAACCTGTATCTCTAGGATCCCGTTCAGGATCCAAAAAGGTTTTCACCCTCTCTCTCTGGTAATCATGAAGTACAAATTGGTAAGCTAAAGGCACTGTAATAACCCCTAAAATGCCAACTATCACTAGAGAACGCCAATCCACTTTAACAAACAGAATAAGAGCTCCAGCAGTTAGAAAAACAATTCCCCCTGTCCCCATATCAGGTTGTTTAAGAATCAATAGAAAGTAAGGCAAAATTAAGATCGCAGGTACGATGAGTCGCTTGAGTGTGTAGGGGCCTCCCTGTTTTTCGTCTGCAAAATACTTGGCTAGAGTCATCACGATACTCACTTTTGCAAGTTCAGAGGGCTGCAAATGAAAAAAACCCAAATTAAACCAACGCGAGCTTCCTTTGGCATCGTGACCTATCACTAACACCAGTCCCAGCATCACAAGAACAATTCCATACGAGAGGTAAGACACTTTCTGAAGAATCTCGGAATCAATAAAGACCAAAACCGCCATCATCACGAGCCCTAAACCGAAATAGATGAGTTGACTCTTATAAAGGCCGTGAAGTCCAGGACCTCGAGCAGCACTGTACAGAGTTATGATTCCTAAAAGAAACAGAAGAAACATCGAGACAATGAGCCCGACATTGAATGTTTTTATAAATCGTTGGGATTCCATAATGACTTTAGATACCTTTAGGTTTCAGGTCCTACCTCCCCTCCTTCTCCATCAAGTTCTTCAACAGTCTGTTTACGGGGGGCCACTTTTTCAATTTTCTTTTTATCATCCACTTCAGAGACTTGAGGTGGATTCTTTTTATTGAAATAGGCTTCGATGACATCTCTCACAATGGGAGCTGCTGCAGTCCCATGGCAGGAATGTTCCGCGATAACTGCAACCGCGATCTCCGGATTGTCTCTAGGTGCATAGCCCACAAACCATCCATGATGTCTATCTTTGATCGGCATTGATTCACATTTCATTCGCATGATGTCTGAGAATGCACGAACTTGAGCCGTTCCTGTTTTTCCGGAAATCACTACTTTTTTACTATGGCCGCTAACAATCGCTGTTCCACCTGGAGAATTGGCCACTTGATAAAGTCCATCTTTCACCGATTCAAAAACCTCAGGGGCGATTTCGATCTTCCTTTTCAGCTCAGGATGAAACTCTTTAATCAATTCGCCGTTTCTCTTTTCAATTTTCTTCACAATGTAAGGTTTATAAAGAAATCCGCCGTTTCCAATAGCCGCATAAGCATTAGCAAGTTGAATGGGGGTTGCGGAAATATACCCCTGACCAATCGCGATACTCAAAGTCTCTCCAGGATGCCAAATATCTTTGAAACGCTCCATTTTCCATTGAGTGTCAGGGATTAAGCCCCTCTGCTCTCCGGGCAGCTTAATTTCTGTAGGTTGTCCTAACCCAAACAATCGAGCATATTTAGCAATCACATCAGGTCCTAGCGATATTCCTAAATTGTAATAATAAACGTCACACGACTCTCGAATCGATTTCACAAAATCGGTATACCCGTGGTGCTTCCAACAATTAAATTTTCGTTTTCCAAAAGACATGGAGCCGTTGCAAAAATGTGAGGTTTGACGACTTGCTTTTCCCTCTGCCATGGCAGCTATGGCCATGAACAATTTAAAAGTGGAACCCGGAGGGTAAATATCCTGAATCGCCCGATTTCGAAGAGGTCGGTCTTTATTGTCTCGAAGGCTAGCCCAAACTTTAGGATTGATCTCCCTCCCCGAAATCAACTCAGGTTCAAAACTAGGCTCGTTCACCAAGGCCAAGACTTCGCCACTTCTGGGGTCCAAAGCCACTACCGATCCATTAAACTTATGCTCTTTTAAAGAATTGGCAGCTGCGGTTTCTAAATCGACATCCAAAGTGAGGTAAAGATTATTGCCCGGAACAGGCTCAGTTTGAGCCACAAACCCCAGAAGCTTCTCAGCCCCTTCGACTTTCCTACGACGTCCCATCGCGTCGACTTCTACGTAACCTACACCATTGACCCCTCGCAAGTCGGAATCATAATATCTTTCAAGCCCCATTCGCCCAATGTAATCACCGGGTTGTAGGGTTTTTCTAGAATCTCGTTGAACGTCTTTGCTGTCCACTTCGCTGATATGACCTAAAAGTTGAGAGGCCACATCTTTAAAAGGATATCGTCGTTGTACCGTGGCTTCAATGTCGACTCCAAAGAGACTGGGGTAAGAAGTCTCTATCGATGCGATGATGTCTTTTGAAACGTCAGCTTTTAATAAAAGAGGAATGTAACTTCGGCTTTTACCAATTTTTTGAAGCCGTTTGTCCATTTCTTCTTTGGAATAATTCAGGGCTCTAGCCAATCGAGAAACATTATCGGGTGTATTTTTGAAATATTGAGACAAAAGAACCACATCGAAAGCGGCTCGGTTGTCTACAATCACTTTCCCATTACGATCGAAAATAACCCCGCGAGTAGGTAGTAACTTCTCGTTTTTTAAGCGGTTGGCTTCCGAGAATTTTCTTAAAGCATCCCCTTTGATAATTTGAAGATAGAAAAGACGAAAAACTAAAATAGACCAACAAATGACTAACAGGGCCTGAAAACCCCAAACACGGCTTCGAAACTCTCTAACCTCGTCCTCTCTACCAATCATAGAGTGCTTTCCCCCAATGTGATGCTTCGAGGTGGAACTTTCAGGGTTAAACGATCTAACATTCCAATTGCGATATAGATGAAAAAGCCCAAGACGGTATTGAGTGCCAAATTCCAGAGACTCCAATTTCCCCACGAAAAGACTGAGACCGACTGATCAAAAGACTGGGCACACAAAGGTAATAGGATCCTAGAAAAGAGCGTCGAAATAAAAATAAGACATAGGACTGACAGCGGGGTCTGAGCGTATAAAATGTACGCGACTCCCTGAGCAAAAAAGAAAAAGAAAATATAATAGATAACAAACAGCCCTATGGGAGCAGAAGAGTTTAAAGAGTACAGATGCCCATTAAAAAGAAGAAGAAGCAGACCTTCCCATAAATTCCTCCGCTGCCCCAAATAAATCACGACAGGCAATAAAATATCCCAGCCCGTGAACACCGAAGGGATAAGCCCTTCAGACGTGCTTTTAAATAAAATCAAAATTAAAACAAACAACGTCAGAAAAACCGCATTAAAACTAGTTAATAGACTTTTCTGGTTGCTTTGGAGGAAATACAAGAAACACCTCCTCTACTCTATAAATATCCACTGCACTTTTGACCGCTACAGTCTGTAGAATTCCATTCGAATTGGGTATCACTGCTGTTACGGTTCCCACAAACAATCCCTTAGGAAACACATGACCAAAATCGCTTGATACAAGGGTGTCATTCACCATGACATCATCAAGTCGATCAATGTATTTCAGCTTGCAACTGAGTTGCTTACTTTGTCCCGATAATATTCCTCGCGCACGGCTTCTTTGCACAACGACGTCAATATTGCTGGAGGGGTCGAGTAAAGTTTGAACATCGGAATACAGAGGTGTTACACGAAGAACTCGACCTACGACGCCACTTGTGTGAACAACCCCCATGCCCAATTGAACTCCGTCGTTGGATCCTCGGTCGATGCGAATACCCAAGAAATCCGGGGAAACATCGTGAGCAACGACCCTCGCAGACAGCAGCTGTTCTTTGTCCTTCGATTTAAAGCTCAGTTGCTCTTGAAGTCTTTTATTCTCAATCAGGATCTCGTCCTGGGCAATTATGCGACTCCGCAACAGTCCCACTTCGCTCTGAAGCTCTTCATTCTGTTTTTTGGCATTTACTAATAGAAAATAATGGTCGACTAAACCTTTGATCCCTTGGCCGAAATTTGAAACAAAGGACTGTAATCCCCCCGTTACAGAAATTAGCCCCTTGTCGATCCAAGTAGTTCGACCTTGTCGGTGTACATGAACGTACAAAGCCACGATACACGTTACCCCCGATAGGAGCGCCATGACATAATATTTTCTTCCTGTGGCCAACGTTACTTGATTTTAATGATTGATCACCTTAATGTAATTGAAGAATTTTTAACACATTTGAACGAATTTGACTAATTGTGTTTTGGACTAAATTATATTTTTTTATAAACGAAGGATCTTAAACGCTCTATGCTAGAAACCATTCGCCAAAAAAAAGAAAACCTCTTCTACTCTCTCATGCTATTCGCAATTATCGGAGTCATGATTTTCGTCTACGGCTCGGGAAAAATGTCCGGCAGCAGCCAGAGAGAGTCAGTCGTAGCTTGGGTCAACGGAGAAGCCATTACTCAAAGGGATTTCCAACAACGGTTGCAGTATAAAATCGCCCAATATCAACAGATGCTCGGCGGTCAGTACGACGAGAGATTATTGTCAGCTTTTCGAGTACCGGAATCCACTCTCGACGAATTGATTCAATACAGATTGCTTGCCCAACAGGCCGTCAAACGAGGAATTCTAGTAACCGACAGTGAACTCGCAGCTCAAATTCGGACCAATCCCTATTTTCAACGCAATGGAAAATTTGACTCGGAGCAATATCTCAAATTGCCAAATCGTGGCCTTGAAGAAAGCAGAATGCGGAAAGACATGGAGACCAACCGATGGTTGACCTACTTGTTGGACCGAGTGCGAACCACGCCAGAGCAACTGAAACGAGACTTAGCTTCTTCTCAAGCTAAAGTAGAACTGGCTTATGCGAAAATTGATTTTAACTCTCTTGCTCCAAAAACCGATGTCACAAAAAACGAAATTGAAGATTATTCAAAGAAATCTCAAGGGGATATTAGAAGTTACTACGATTCCCACTTGAGTGAATTTACTGAACCTGCAGCTGTTGAAATTAGAAAAATCAGGGTGGGTATTCCATTTGAGGCTTCTGAAACTGTGAAATCTGCAGCCCGAAAAAAGGCAGAGGAAATTAAAAAAGAGGTGACTGCGGCCAACTTTGAAACTGTTGCAAAATCAAAATCAGACGACGAATTTGCCTCAAAGGGAGGAAAAGCAGGATGGATCAATCGAGGAACTTTAGAAAAACCTCTTGAAGAAGCGCTAGACAAGCTCAGCATGGGAGAAGTCTCTCCTCTCATCGAGACCCAGTTCGGCTATTTTATTCTCAAGTTAGAAAACAAAAAAGAATCCAAAGTAAAAACGTTGGATTCTGTGACCACAATCATCGCTGAAAAGTTGATCAAAGAACAACGTAAAAACAATTGGGCAACTGAGAAAAGAAAATCTCTAGAACAGTTACTTGCCGATGGAAAACCGGCCGATAGCGAACTAAAAAAGTGGAAAATCGATTTCAAAAAAACCGGAGCGTTCAACTTGGCTGAAGGTAACATCCCAGGAATCGGGGCTGTTGATTCTATGCTTGACGGAGTGGGAGAGTTATCTAAAGCATCACCCCAATCCAAAAAGCTGTTTTATCATCAGGACCACTTTTATGTTGTGAAATTGATCTCATTCGAGCCACCCAAATCTACCGATCTTGAAAAAAACAAAGAAGCAAGTGAGAGCAAACTTGTTTCTTCAATGAGAAATGCTCTTATGACCTCGTGGCAGGAGGGGCTAAAAAAATCGGCTTCGATTGACAACGAGTTATTCTCCGCCAAAAAACGAGCGAAATCAGCTCCTGAAACTGTGGAGAACTAGCGGCGACTATTCAGCAATCAAAGCGGATGTGGCGTAGATTCGAACACCCTCAAAGCTTACAACACCAATCTCAGGGCTAGAGGCTCTCATCCACTGACCTCGTTTTAAAATAACTAGCCCATTTGGTGTTGCATTGAGAGCTTGCAAATAGTTGGTGGGAATCTCCCAATCAGCCGCTCGGTTCGAAGAAAGTAAATCTTTTTCCATTGCAGCACAAACAAGTGTAATAGTTTCTTTATCATTTTCTGAGATTACTTCGAGTTCCATCTGATTGATTTTAAGATCGAAATCGCCTTGAGGAGCATCCCACGATAAACGAAGTGGTTCATCTTTTCGAAAAGCCGTTGCTGAAATTTCAAAATCTTGACCAGCCACTAAAACATTGTCCATTCTTTCAGGCATGGACATTTTCACAGCAAAAGCCGGAGTCATCGTGGTCCCCTCAATCGAAGCCAAATAAATTCCGGATTGAAAATTAGATGGAAGCGAGAGTGAATACAAGTGGTTATTTCCCTCCGTAAGGGCAGACAAATCATTGCTGTTCGTTCCAAAAAGTATTTTACCCACACTCAACATCTGTTCAACTTCATCTCTCACAGAGTTTTTTTTGGGCTCACGAATAATTTCACACTGAGTGGTTTGATTAGGCTCTCTTTTTTCACGAGCTAAAAGAGGACGTTTCAATCCTGAGCTTTGAATAGTACGACTATCTGAAGACTTTAAAAACTGGGCTAGAACGTGGGCTTCTGGTTTTTCTAGTGCTTTACCATGCCAATCTCGCATTACAATAGCACCTCGAATTGTATTACTTTGCGCGCTGCTTGTACCCGTTGGATATTTTTGTTTTAAACAACCAGTTAGCAATAAAAACACAAAGGATAATAAAACCGCACTTTTCATAAAAGCTCCTTATTTTGAAATAAAAAAAACTGATCTAGTCTCTCGGGTGATACTTTAACTGCATGGTTCTAAGATTCTCGATGGCTAAATGAGTGTACACTTCAGTAGTCGAAATTGATTTATGACCCAACAACTCTTGAACGGCTCTTAAATCAGCCCCACCTCTTAGAACATGAGTGGCAAAAGAATGTCGAATCATGTGCGGCCATACTTTTCGATTGATATTGGCCTGTTTTGCATATTTTTTGACCAGTTTCCAAATGCCTTGGCGACTAAATGCTTTGCCCAGTCGTGTAAGATAAAATGTTTTAGAGTCCTTGAGCTCATGCTGGATTAGCCATTGATGTCGTACATCACGGTATTTCTTACCCCAAGCCACCGCATCCTCTGATAGGGGAACTATTCTCTCTCGCCCTCCCTTACCTCGAATTTTTACAACTTTTTCATCGAAATCAATCTGACTCACCGAAAGTTGAGCAAGCTCCGATACCCTAGCACCTGTGGCATACCACATCTCAAGAAGAGCCCTGTCTCGAATTTCAGACTCGGTGTCCCCTTTAGCGGCTTCGATCAAACGAAAGACTTCCTCGATTGTCAAATGCTTTGGGAGACGCTTACTTTTTTGTATAATCATTAACAAATCTGCGGGATCGCTTTGTATTTTATTTTCACGAAGCAAAAATTTAAAAAACTGCTTCAGGGTTGATATTTTTCTAGCTATGGATCGAGGAGTGAGCTCTTGCTTTCTAAGGAAGGCAACAAAATCTCTGAGATCTTTTTGAGAAGCATTCGTAACCGGACGCTTATACAGAACACAAAAACGACTAAATTGCTCTAGATCTTGAGAGTACGCTAGAGAAGTGTTTGTGGAGAGACCTCTCTCGCTGACTAGATAATCTAAAAATTCATTAATTTCAGGTTCCACTGTTGTTACTTCACACCTCTTGGGATTCTTCGTCAAAGTGATTTTTCAATTTTCGACGCAACCATAGAATAGCCTGCGTGTGGAGCTGAGAAATACGGCTCTCCGTCACTTCAAGGACCTCTCCTATCTCTTTCAAATTGAGGTCTTCGTAATAGTAAAGACTAAGCACTAACCGTTGCTTCTCAGGCAAGCTTTCAATGGCTTCAGTGACAATACCTTTGACCGTTTTTAGATTTAATTGCGCAAGCGGGCTTGGAATTTTGCAGCTTTCCAACAGGCTCATAATACTTTTTCGGTCGCTGGAATTGAAACTCCCGGCTTCATCAAGACTCAAAATTGAAACCGATTTAACCTGATTAAGCAGATCAAAGTATTCCTCTTTTGTTATTTTTAATTCTTCTGTAATTTCATCTTCATTAGGGAAACGTCCTAACTGCTGCTCCAGCTTTGCGTGGGCTCTTTCTAGTTGTTTAGCTTTCTCACGGACAGACCGGGGTACCCAGTCCTGCGCCCTTAACTCATCCAAAATAGCTCCGCGGATCCTAAATTCAGCGTAAGTTTTAAACTTGTTGTCTCGTGTCGGATCATATTTATCGATAGCATCCATAAGTCCAATCACCCCACTCGAAACCAAGTCATCAAATTCGATATTCGATGGAAGTCGAACCGCTATTTTCTGAGCGATGAATTTAATCAATGGCGCATACTCGAGGATCAGCTTTTCCTTAGTACGTCGATCGATTTTTTTACCACTTTTGTATTTCTTTAGACTAGGCGCCATAATTATCTCGTTGCTATGGAGTTGATGTTACCGGAGTAAAAAAACTTGAGTCCGCTTCCCTTTTCACAAGGCAACCTCTCGAGAGTTTTACACACTCCTAAAAGTTGCTCGGTAAAAGCTAAATTTGGGTACAGCGATACAACTGGCTTTTGATGTCTCAGAGCTTCGGCCAATTTAGGTTCAAAAGAAAAATGACCAATCTCAAGAACCCTAACATCCAAGTGACTTTGCGTGATATCGACGAATCTTTCGATGATCTTTTGGGTCTCAGAAAGATTCTGACTCATAGCAACAATCAACTGGAAGTTTCTGATCTTAAATCTCTGCGATAGTATTTTCATTATAGCATAAGCATCCATGTAACTCGTAGGTTCAGCCGTAGTTACGATCACATGTTGATGGGCTGCCGCAGCAAATTGAATCACTCCCCAATGAACTCCTGAGGAATGGTCGATGAGTATCAGGTCATAGTCTTCTTTTAGAGTATCTAGTTCATAATAAAGTTGATTTCGATGGGTCTCTGACAGTTCCTCGTAGCCGACCAAACCTGAGGGGGAAGCCAACAGAGACAAATGCGAAGTGACTCCCTGAACGGCTTCTCTTAGAGCAATTTTACCGTCAAGAACATCATTGATAGCCCACTGGGGTTTCACGCCTAACGTAAGAGCCATCTTACCTAAACTCCAATCTCCGTCGACAATGAGAACTTTCTTTCCTTGTTGAGACCAGAGGACCCCCATATTGGCAACAAAACTGGTTTTTCCAACGCCACCTTTACCACTTGAGTATGAAATCACTTTTGTCATAGTTTCTTAGTCCTTTGCGATATAGGCAGCAAGCTCAACGGGAGTGAGGAATTTGAACTTGGTTTTGAACGAGGATGAAAGTGATAACCCTACGAGGGGAAGTTGAGTGCTTTTTAAAACATCATAAATCACTCCTCTCTCCTCAACATTATCACATTTGGTAAAACAGATTGCTTCGGGATGAAATTTCATTGCGTAATCCACTTGCCTCATTAACTCTGAAAATCGAGATGAAGCATCCAATACTAAAAGAGGAGACCTCTCGACACATGCCTTTTCCAGCAATGTATTGCTTTCACCATTAAGACTCAAAGCTGGGGAATCGATGAGTCGCATTTTTTCAGCATTGGATTGATTAATCTCACAAAAGAAAGGAACTTTGATGAGCTTGGCATAACCAGCAAGCTCACTTCGTCCTGAAAATTTGCGGCTATCTAGGCTAATTAGGGAAACACTTTTTTCATAGTCCTTTGCAGCGAGGGCTAGTTTCACTAAAAGTGTTGTTTTCCCCGCACCCGCTACACCAACAGGCACCCAGGATCTTTTCTTGAAAAATTCGGCAGGAGTCAAAGTTCGTACTCCCTGACTCAAAAGCTTCACTTTAGCTTTATAAAGCAAATCAGGATCGCTTAAGTCACTTTTTGAAAAATCGGAATTCATCTTTTTAGATAAATCGAGTGCCCTGTCCTCTGAAATACCCAATGTTTTAAACCCAGCTTCGAATTTGGACAGCTCATTTTGTTGCCGAACTACGTAGTTTTTTTCTGCTTTATCTAGGTTATGTGAATCAATCTCAATATATTTGGCGGGCTCGGTCTTGGACTTAACATCTTGTTGTGGAAACACCTCTTCCAAAGGCGTTTTACTTAACTGAGCGGAGTAGGTTTTTGATTTTGTCGATTTGGAAGGCTGTTTCTTTTCACATGCTGCTGTCACTTCAACCAACCGTCTACTGAAAAGCTTTCCTGAACGTTTTTCCTGTGTAGACAAAATTAAGGCTTCAGGCCCCATTTCGGTCTTAATCAACTTCAAAGCATCTTCTAACGATGGTGCTTCAAATTTTTTAACGAACATATTATGCCTCCACAGTTGCAACGAATTTTACTTTTGCGCTATTTGAAATTTCATTTGCTGAAATAATGGTCAAATTAGGGATGAATCGACTGACCATCTTTTTAAAACTTGACCTCACAAGCGGATGGCAGAGTAGAACAGGATAGCCGTTTGAAAAAACGGTATCTTCAATCTCTTTCTGAATACTGGAGACTAAGCGTTCGAAAAAACCTGCTTCCAGATTGAGATTTCCTCCTCCTTCGGCTTTCTGATAAGCACGAATAAGCATTTCTTCGGTCTTCGGCTGTAAATGCATCACTTCAAGCTCACCTGAATTACTGAGCAATCGATGTGTGATCGTTCGAGCTAAAGCTGTTCTTACAAACTCAATTAAGACTTCTGGATCTTTATAACTCGGACCGTAATTAGCCAAAGTCTCCATGACTGTTAACATATCGCGAATGGGAACCTGTTCCCTCAAGAGCCCCTGACAGACTTTTAAAACGGTTCCAAGAGGTAATATGGTTGGGATAAGCTCCTCAACTACTTTAGGATGTGTTTTTGCAAGATTATCGATAAGCCCTTGCAATTCTTGGCGACCGATCAACTCAGAAGAATGTGTACGGATAATTTCTGAAAGATGAGTTGCAATCACAGTTGAACCATCAACCACTGTGTAGCCTAGCATTTGGGCTTTCTCTTTTTGGCTTAATGGAATCCAAATGGCCGGCAAACCAAATACAGGTTCTTTGGTTTCAATTCCACCGATGGGCTCTTTGATATCCCCCGGATCCATCGCCAAAACATATCCAGGCATCAGCTCGCCACTGCCAACTGAGATCCCTTTAATGAGAAGTGAATACTCGTTAGGTTGTAGCTCCAAATTATCTTTGATTCTAACTTTAGGAACAATAATTCCTAAATCCTTTGCGAACTCTTTTCGAATACCGAAGATACGATCAATCAGATCGCTCTTATTTTCGCCCTCAACAATGTTAACGAGACCATACCCTACTTGGAGCTCAAGAATATCAACTTCCGGTGGAACGTTGGTTTCAATAGCTTGTACTTCAGCAGCTTTCTTCGTCTCTTTCTCTTTTTTCTCTTTCTGAACTTTTTCATGATTACGAACTGCCCAAGACGCTGTCGCAAGTACGATTGCAAGGAGGAAAAAAGGCCCTGCTGGAAGACCGGGGATAAGTCCCAAAAGGAAGAGAATTCCCGAAGTAATCGACATAGCCCGGGGCTGCATCAAAATCTGTTTGGCAACTTCTTTGGATAAATTACTACCTGACGCTGCACGAGTGACAATAATACCCGAGGCTGTGGAAATAATGAGCGAAGGGATTTGTGTAACTAAGCCGTCACCAATGGTCATTAAAGTGTATAGCTGAGCGGCTTTATCGAGCGCTAACCCTTTTTGGAATACGCCAATCGCGAAACCACCAATCACGTTAATCAAAGTAATTAAAATCCCGGCAATAGCATCTCCACGTACGAATTTGCTGGCACCATCCATGGCTCCGTAAAAATCTGCTTCCTGTTCAACTTTTCTTCTTCGCTCGCGTGCCTGCTCTTCATTGATAAGACCCGCATTAAGATCAGCATCAATGCTCATTTGCTTTCCTGGCATTGAATCTAAAATAAATCGAGCTGCAACTTCGGCGACGCGGCCTGAACCTTTTGTAATCACCACGAAATTAATAACAACGAGAAGAATAAAGACCACAGCTCCAACGATATAACTACCCCCAACGACAAACTCACCAAAAGTCTCAATAATGTGGCCAGCAGCTGCGGTTCCCTCGTGTCCGTGAACTAGAATAAGACGAATACTAGCGATATTAAGAGCAAGTCGAAACAGTGTTGCAAACAATAACACCGTTGGGAAAACAGAAAAATCAAGTGGCTTACCTGCATAAACCGAAACGAGGAGAATGGCTATCGCAACAGTTATGTTGGTTACGATAAAAAGATCCATCAAGAATGCAGGAATCGGAAGAATCATAACGACAAGGATACCAAGCACGCCTAATGCAACGATAAGATCCGTGTGTTGCATCAGCTTTGAAAAGTCGAAGCCTTTTTTATCGTTCATTTGCATTCCCTTCTAAATTTCTAGGCTGCGCCCCGCACGATTCCTCGCAGCTTATAAACATAAGATAGAACTTCAGCCACGGCCTTATAGAGTTCTCTTGGAATAAATTGTCCAATCGGAATATTTTTAAACATATTCCTGGCTAGCGGCTTGTTCTCGACAATTGGAATTTTATTAGCTCTTGCAATTTCCTTGATCTTATCCGCAACAAAGCCCGCTCCTTTAGCCACTACTTTTGGGGCTTGCATTCCTGATTCATATTGGAGTGCAACTGCAAGATGAGTTGGGTTAGTTACAATCACTGTAGATTTCGGGACTGACTCCATCATTCTTCGGCTAGCTATTTTTCTTTGAATGCTTTTGATGCGCGACTTGATTAACGGATCCCCCTCACGAAGCTTAAATTCCTCTTTCGCTTCTCGACGGGTCATTTTCATTTTCTTTTCAAGCTGGAATCTTTGAAAGGCATAGTCTAGCCCCGCAATGACTGCTAGGAACAGCAGCAGACTCACCATAAGTTTTCCACAGGAAGTCATTGTGAGTGTCACAATTTCCAGCGTGTTTTTTTGATAGAGAGCGCCCACTTGGGGGGCTTCTGATTTAATAAATTTCCACACCACCCAACCCGCGATTGCTATTTTGATCAACGCTTTGACAACTTCGATAAGGCCCTGGCCCGAAAACATTCTCTGAAAACCATTAATGGGATTCAAACGATCCCACTTGGGCATTAAGGGCTCAGTAGTAATGTAAAATCCAACCTGCGCAACTGAAGAGATAATTCCCGCTACCATGGCCGTTGCAACAATGGGGAAAACCATGATGAGAAGCGATTTGAAGATACCCCATCGCATTTCAAGCAATTGTGTTTTCTCAAATTCCCCCTTAATAAAAAATCCAAAATATTGGTGCGCTAACTCGCCAAATTGTTTGAGAAGAGAGTGACTACTTCCGTAAATAGCAAAAGCCACAGCTCCCATCATAAGGACCGAAAGCACTTCACGGCTCATTGCAACAGTGCCTTGCTTTCTAAATTCCTCACGCCGATACGGGGTCGCCGTTTCGGTACGTTCATCATTTGAGTCGTCAAAAATAGCCATAAACGATAGATTAAAGTGTTTTTAGAAGTGAAATACAGTTTTCGCCCATTAAGTTTAGTAAATTTTCCATATAGTCTAAAATGTCAGGCGCTAATAAATAGAGCGCACAAAATCCAAGTAATATAGTTACAGGGAAACTAAACAGCATCACGTTGAGCTGTGGCATGAGTCGAGACAACACACCCATCACGACGTTACATGCAAGGATTAAAAGAGTGAAAGGTGCTCCCATCTGAATGGCCAGAACAAAGAGATTGCCAGCAACCTGAACTACTAAACGGAATGTTTCCTCATTCGTAAAACTGACAACTTGTAATTTCTGAGTACTCACATAACTCATTAAGAACAACTTCAACAAATAGTGATGTAAGTCAGTGGTAAAAAGAACGAGCAGTGCAAGCCAACTATGAAGAGGAACGAGAAGAGACTCATTGCTGTGGTTAGCTGGATCAATAAGCCCTGCTGTTCCAAAACCCATCTGATATCCAATAATCTGAGCGGCTAGGTGTATGGCTTCGTAAGTCAAATAACAGATAAATCCCATCAATAAACCGACACCGGTCTCTTTCAGAGCGATCATAAAAATCCCTCCCCAAGTGTCTGGAACTCCCCCAATAGCGTTCTTAACCAAGGGATAGAATGCTAGCGAGAGGGATAAGCAAAGAAATACTCGAACATTCACTGGAATTGTTTTATGAGAAAAGCCTGGAACGAGCATGAAAAAACCGAGCACTCGAACGAACACTAAAAACACGCCCAGATAGGCCATCCAGTTATTGGGATAGAGTGCTGTCATGATATTTATCGGATTAAGCTTGGGATACTTTCAAATAGCTGGGTGGTGAAATCCACCAGCACATCAAGCATCCAAGGAGAAAATACTATCAAAGCCAAAAGCATCGCAGCCATTTTAGGAACCACGGCGAGTGTCGTCTCAGTGATTTGGGTAACGGCCTGTAGAACATTCATCAGCACACCGACTACTAAACCAAACAATAGGAGCGGCGCTGATAAAAGCACCGCAACTCTCATTGCTTGCCGAGTAATATCTAAAATTTGCTCAGTTTGCATAAATTATCCAAAGCTTTTCACTAATGAGCCGATAATGAGTTGCCACCCATCTACCAGCACAAAGAGAATCAGTTTAAATGGTAATGAAATGACAACGGGGGGAAGCATCATCATCCCCATAGCCATGAGGACACTGGCAACAACCATATCTAAAACTAAAAATGGAATGTAGATCATGAAGCCTATTAAAAAGGCTGTTTTCAACTCCGAAATCATAAAAGCAGGAATCAATAGATAGGTCGGAACATCGGCCCTTTTTGAGGGTAAAGAGATATTAGATAACTTTATAAATAGTCCAAGATCCTTATCACGAGTCTGTTTAAACATAAATTTCCGTATAGCACCTTCGGTATAGGTAAGAGCATCAGATTGGCTAATTTTGTTATCAAGATAGGGAACAAGTGCTTCTTGATGAATCCCTTTCCAAACCGGAGCCATGATGAACGAAGTTAAAAATAGAGCTAAACCAATAATCAGCTGATTCGGTGGAAGAACTTGCGTTCCGATGGCTTGCCTCAGAAAGGAAAGGACTATCACGATTCTCACAAATGAGGTCATCATGATTAGGAGCGAGGGTGCTAACGAAAGAATCGTTAACATTGCAACAATTTTTAGAACTGTTGCGACCTGTTCGGGATTGTTTGCAGCCCCCATAGATAGCTGGAGAGGAGGCAGAAGTCCCCCATCAGCTTTGGGTGCTGCAAAGGCAACTGAACTTAGAATTTTAAAAATAAAGAATGATAGATTCATACTGTGAGTTTATTTCCTCGAATTTGCTCTTTGACAGCTTCACTAAATGCAGTTTTTTCGAAACTCGACTCTTCCTCGTACTGAGCTGAAAGCTTAGGTAAATTTGACAGGAAGTTAACTTGATTTGGTGTGACGCCTAAAAGAATAAAATCACTTCCAACTTTTACTAGTGCCACTCCGCTTTTTGTGCCACCAACAGGAACGTAACTTAGTTGTTCAATCAAATATTTGCGACTTCCACCCCAATTCCCTTTTGCTTTTGCAAATTTGACGACAAAAAATGTCGAAGCTCCAGCTCCTACGACCACGACAAGGAAAAGTATAAGCTGTACCCACTGAAATCCTCGAGATTCTTTTTTAGCCTCACTTCTCAAGTCTTGTAGAGGGGTTTGCTCCTCTTTAAGAAGATCGAGCGTGGAATTACCGACTTTCGGATAGTCTATTTTGAGTGCGGGACCCGTTCCATTTTCGGAAACTGAGATTCGATTTTTTAGTCCTTCAAGGCTTCCGTTCACAACGATAATCGCTTTAACCTGTTTCCCTTCGGCCTCGAAAAGACTTACTCTCTGAACAAGCGCATGAGGTGAATTGACATCTAGCTTGCCTTGGTGAGCCGAGTTCAAAGCAGAATTATTAAAGGAGACTTCAATAGTGTTTCCATTGATTTTGTAACTTGGGACCGTTTTGTTTCCACTGCCCACAAATTCCACTGTGGCTTGAGAATCTCCCCCCACTTTTACGGAGGAGATCTCAATTCCAAAACCTAATGCACTGACCATCAAAAGCAAGCCTATGTGTTTCACTTCGATTCTCCTAATTGACGAATTCTTTGAGCATGACTCACAATATCAGTAAGTCTTAAACCGAACTTTTCGTTCACTACGATGACCTCTCCTTTTGCAACGACTTTATCATTTACTAAAACTTCAAGGGGCTCACCTGCTAATTTAGTGAGTTCAATCACACTCCCTTTATGAAGTTTCAAAAGATCCTGCACAAGGATTTTTGTTCGTCCAAGTTCCACACTCACTTTTAGTGGAATGTCGAGAATCAAATCTAACGAATGCTCACCTTCGTTTGACTGAGGATTTACATGAAGTTTTAGTTCAGGCTGCGCAACTGTTTCCTCAGGTTTTACATTTTGTTCATTGCTGTTTTTAGCGCCTTCATTTGCCATCGTTCGACTCCTCTGTTTCTTTTGATAAATCTTTGGTTAATCTTACGGCATTATTGCCTCGAAAAACTCCGATCATACCCTTAAACTTTGGAACTTCTTGAATGAGCAAGGGGATCGGAGAGACTGCATCTTGTCCAAGAACCAAAACATCTCCAACCTTCATTTGTCGAATTTCTGTGAGCGATTTTTCAGTCTGTCCAAGAATTCCCCGTATCTCAAAATCCATATCCATCAACTCTTTGAGCCAATGCTCTTTCCAAGCTTCTTCCTCACCTGGAACTTGACCAGTAATATTGACGCTCAAATTGTGTGCAATTGCATCCAGAGGGCTCAGCTGAATAATCAAATCTAATTCACCCGATAGAGCTTCTACTTCAACTTGGAAACGAACAACCGCCACTGCGTCGCCGAGACCAATCGAACCTAAAAATTCACCATTACTTTCGGAACGCTGGTACTGAAACTTCATGGGGTAGTTGAGCTTCCAAGACTGCTCTAGATCATGAATGGCTTTCAAAACAAATCTTTTTACTACATCTTTTTCGATAGCAGTGAATTGGTTGACTTGAATCTGTCGATGATAGGGTCGTTCTGCTCCACCAAAGTAGGCATCGATCAAAGTGTAAACGAAAGATGGTTTTGCCACCAGAACCATAGGAGCTTTGAGCTCTTCATTTTCGAAAATACTCAGATTTGCAGGTTGGCCTAGAGTTCGAACATATTCTCCCAACTTCACAAACTCAGTATTAACTACTTTGACTGCTATATTCTTTTTTAGGGAGTGCCCGAGGCTAAATCTGAACAAATTAGCAAAACGATCATGAATTCCCTTGAAAGCTACGAGTTTTCCCTTCAGGATTTTATCTTGAGAGAACAGATCGTACTTTGCATACTTTTTTGAATCAGGTTCGGTTGCTGATTTCGAATTGGGATCAGTAGCTGCAACTTTTCCATCGGAAACAGCAGTTAACAAAGCCTCAATTTCATTCTGAGAAAGTACTTCAGCCATTTTTTTTCTACCTTAGTTAAAGTGGAATTGGGTAAAGAACACTTCTTTCACTCGGCCAGTGGTCAAAAGTCCATTAAGTGCTTTCTGAACCTCCGCTCTTAAATTTTTGATACCGGTTGGTTCTCGTAGTTCTTTGTAACTTTTGCTCGAAAGAAGAACAATAATAGCATCTCTAAGAGCTGCTCTCTTTTTATTGAGTTCTTCTTCTAAGGAAGGATCACTGAGCTCGAGCTCTAGCTGAGTCTGAAGAAATTTCGATCCTTGATCACTTGTAATATTTACCAGAAAACTATCCAGCGGATAAAGGGTACCTTGACTGGGGACTTCCAGGTCTCTCCCAATTAGCTTCGCTTCAAGCTTTTTCTTTTTCTCTCTCGCCTGCTCTCTCTCTTTTTCCTCAGCATTTGCAGCATCAATGATAGCTGCAGTCTTCTCTTGAACCTCTTTCATTTTTGACGACATTTGGCTCACGACCAGCCCCATCGTCACGAGCAAAGCGACGTTTAGAACAGATACAACGAGGATGGATAAAGTAAGCCAATCCCTTTTGGGCTTAGCAGTTGCGTCAGTCGTTCCCTCTGGAGCTACTGCTAACTTAGGCTTCTCTTTGTGATTCTCTTCGCTTTTTTTTGTTTCAGGTGCTTTCTTCTGGGCAGAAGCTTCGGCCATACGATCCCCCTTCAATTTTTCGGTGACATGGCACTCCAGTGCAACGGCAGTGCCACTTGTTCAGTGCTTAATGAAGGGGAATTGCAATCAAAGGGCGTCAGACCCTCAAAAGAAGCGTCATAGTATTGACGGAAAAATTATTACCTGCACCCTTTGAGTGGACCTACAAAGGGTTCAAACGGCCAGTCGGCCGAGCCAACGTTGCGGAATTTGTAGGCCGTTTGATGTTTAGTTGAACTTAAAATGAAACTCCTTTAGGCCCCAATAAAGATCAATGCATTTGGTCCTCTTTAAGTACTCGACCCACTTAACAAATTGCATCGGACCAGCCCTTTCTAGGTCCACTCAAAGGGATCAGGTATGAAAAATTAAAAAATCTACCAGAACCATCCGCCGAAATTAGCCCCATAGAGCGGAAGCCCAACATAATAGGACCAAAAAAATCCCGGGGCTGCGATAGGAGGCAAAACAATTCCGGGAGTCATCCAAGGATAAAAAGTTGCAGCCATGTACCGATAAAATAATAGGTAAGGTCCGTAGTTCCAATAAACCGGAAAATAACTGTTCCAGAATACCGGAAAATTATAGATACCTACCCCCATTCTGACCGCGTAAACCATCCAACCCGCCCAAATATTTTGCCAAACATAATTAAACTGGGGCTGCATCATGAAGTAGTTATACATCGGAATCCACGGATAAAACTGCGGAGGCATTCCTTGTGGAATCTGGGGATTAAATGCTGGAGGTGGATAACCCACATTGGCAGGTGGCGTATTGGGATTTGACGGGGCGTAGGGCTGCTGAGGGTAATACGGAGCTTGCGTGATCGGGCCTGATGAGTAACCGGGCCTCTGATTGCCAACTCCAATATCATTTTTTCCGCAGCCTACAGAAAACAAGAAAACAAAAGCTGCTAAGAAAACGCGCAACATAAATATCTCCACCGCATCCCACGTTCCAATCTCAGCTGGGCGAGCTCCTATAAAGGAGACCCACCCGAAGGGCGAGATATGCAATCCCGTGCCAACTCGCAGTGTGCAGTACAAAGTGCTCGAAATGGAGTCGCGTCATGTTTAGGAAACAGGCGAAAGTGACAATTTTGGCGTTAGTTCATGTTCCAGTCATGAATAGCGACCCCATGAGGGGCTAGGTGAGAGAATTTCTTGGTCAACTGCTCGGTCAATTTTGTTTTAAACCGAGCAAATCCCTTGCTGGCTTCAGCGGCTTGGAAATCTTCGACATAAAAATCACTTCCAACTTCAAATAGAGTATCCAAAACTTTTGCATGGTTGAGCACTAAATTTTTCTTACAAGCTTCATCCATGCAGTTGAATAAAAGAGTAAATTGGGCTTGAGCCATATGGGTATCTTTTTTATCCATGAACCCCACAACAATACCCTTAATTTCGTGGGGTTTGTTAGCTTCCTCATGACCAGTTGAAGCTATCTCTCGATGTTCCTCTTTCGGGGCCAGCACGACAGGCTTCTCTGGTCCTTTGTAAATTTTCCACAGAGAAGAAAGGGTCAACAAAGAACCCGTCACAATGACAGTGGCTAATATGAAAACAAGTGCGAGTTTTATCTTAGTCCCACGCGAAGCATAGTTGATGAAACGAAGCAGATTGGAGTCTTGCATATGGAGGAAATTATATCCCCCTTTTATCCTGCAAGCTATTGAAGTAATCGGAAAAGCGCTGGTTGAGCCACTCTCCGAGGCAAGTTTGCCACACATAGACGAGAGCTTGATTCAAAGAGTCAGTGGCCATCTGCTCAAACCAAGTCGGTACGAATTTTCCAAAGTCTAAACGACCCACTTTAAGGTAATAAACTTTGACTGAAACTTTCTCAGCGTTGTCCGGAATGGTAACTTTAGCGCGAACCTCGACTCGATCTGCAGCAATAGAGCCCGATGCAGAGACATTCAAACAACTTGAGAGGTCACCTAAATATTCCCCCTCAACTCTTCCCGAAGCATCCACGATGGAAGCGTAGATATCCATTTCATTCTCAGCTGAGAGATCCATTTTAACATTTTCAAAAAGGCCTTTAACTTTCGCACGTCCTGTATAAAAACCCCTAGGACAAAGCCTTGGGGTAAAGTTTTTCCCACCAAACCAATTTCCCTCTAAGGATTTGTGCTCTTTTAGAAAGTCTCCCGACATAATGGAGGGATTAGTAGAGTCAGCTATAAGACTATTTCCCGCAAAAAACACAACCGCAACAAGACACAACAACTTAACTCGATTCATCAGGGCTCCTTAACGCTTGAGAATGCTATAAGTTAGCTAAAATGACTACAGCGTGTCAATCCTCAGTTTGTTTTTTTTGATGACTCATAACGTTAATAGTTTCAGATAGTTAGCCGCACCTCGCCAAGAGGTGCGGCTTTTAACTCTATGGACTGAACTCTCCGATCCGAGCGGGTTCAGTCGTAAGAACCTGGGCTAACTTTTGAAGATGAGACTCCTTCACTTTCTGAATTGAGCCCTTGAGCCACCTTCGTAGAGTAGTTTTATGAACACCTGCAACTTCAGCTACCCAATATTTTTTAAGGTCCTGAGCTGCAATCAGACGTTGAATCTCGTCCACTTTGAGTTTGTAACAAGGTTTCATTTTAACTCCTTTTTAGTTTTCAAAAGGAATCAACTTGCAAGAAAAGACCAATGTTGTTTCAGACTAACTTAGAAATAGGGGGTCCAGGAAAAGATCCTGTAATCCAGAAAAAATGCTCTCATCTTAAAATGTGTTTTCGGTAGCAACATCACCATTGAGTTTCGAATTAGCCCAAATTTCCCCAGTGGATTCCAAATAGCACCATCCCTGATTAAGATCAGTTGGATGAACTGTCCCTTTGGGTCCTTCACACTTGAAAATCTTATTGAAATAGGAGCTTGGAAGCTTAGGCTCAGTCCAAGGATTCTTTGGAATCTCGCCAGTTGTATCAACTATTTTGCTGCCTTTTAGGACGGGGTGGACATCTAAAAAGGAATTCGCTTGCATCTCTTCGAAAGTAGGAAACTTAGGAGTAGATTGGGAGGGATCCTCTTTCAACTGAATCGAAGCCGATGCAATCACAATCGCGGATCTTAAAGTGCCCAATGCGGCTTGAGTCGTAGCGTTTTTCGCATCTCTTCTAAAATCGATGAAATTAGGAATGGCAATAGCAGCCAAAATAACAAGCAAACCCACCACCATAACGAGCTCAATAAAAGTAAATCCATACCGATTTAGGTGGCTTCTCAGCATTTCTTTAATGTTAAAACAGTCATCAAGGTTTGCTCAAGAACAAAAAGCCGAAGTTGACTTTGGGGAGATGACTGAATAGCACCGTTGCATGTCCGTTCAATCTTCAACTTTTAAATTAAAAATACAGACCCCCTCCGATTGGGTAGAAACTGCCCTAAGCGATTTTAATGCCTTTTTGGTAGACCACGCTTCATGCGAGAGAAAGGCCTCGGCCGTTGGGATGTCCTTCGTGGTTCGCTACCCCGATCGTCCCGAAATCATCGAACCCATGATCAACTTTGCTCGCGAGGAGCTTGAACATTTTCATCAAGTTTATAGGTTGATAGCTCAGCGGAACCTTATTCTTCCGCCTGATGAAGAAGATGCATACGTGGGAAAAATGATGAAACAGGTTCGATTCGGACGCGATGAAAGGTTTCTCGACCGACTTCTTGTCTCATCTGTCATTGAAGCCAGAGGCTGTGAGCGACTTTATATTGTGGCGGAGAGTCTTCCTGAAGGAGATCTTAAAGCCTTTTATCGTAGACTGGCTCGTGCGGAGGGAACACATCAGGATCTCTTTCTAAAACTCTCGTACCTGTATTTTCCAGAAGGAACTGTTCAAAAACGACTCGACGAATGGCTGGAGATTGAAGCCAACGCTATCACATCGGTCCCCTATCGTTCGGCGCTTCACTAGGAAGTCACTTGAACTCCATTATCAAATATTTAGATACGTATGCTGAACCCGAGACACCCAAAGGGCTTTTTCGATCCACTTTTTTTCCGATAAAAGAAAAACAATACCAATTTTGTGTCGTCGTTCCACTTTACGGAGAAGCTTCATTGTGGCTTGAACATGGGCTCAAATCACTTCTCGATGCCTCAGCCCAAGAGCACCACCAGACTCTGATCATCGCTGTCATCAACCGCCACGAATTATCGGAGCCTTGGATTCAAGAGGAAAATGATTCCATCCTAAAATATTTGGAACGCTTTCCCAAAAGAAAAATTGCCGATTTCAATCAAATGAATCTCTTTCAAATCTCTCCCTCTGCCGATTTACTAGCACTGGACCACAATACCGAACCTTATCTTTTTCATTCCAAAGAAGGAGTTGGTAAGGCTAGAAAAGTTGGTTGTGATCTCGCCCTTGCACTTGCAACAACACCTCATCTTCGTTGCAAGTACATTCACACCACCGATGGAGATGCTGTTGTTGATAAAGATTACTTTGAGATCGAAACAACCACTCAAGCTGATATTCTTCTCCATCCTTATGTTCATGTGGGGAATTATGAACAAATGAAAGCTCTCAAGATCTATGAAAATTCGCTCAGGTATTATGTAACAGGGCTCAAATATGCCAAATCCCCTTATGCACATGAGTCTCTAGGTAGCACCATCGCAACAACACCCGACTGTTACGCGAAAGTCCGAGGATTTCCGAAACGAAATGCAGCTGAAGATTTCTATTTCCTCAACAAAGCAGTCAAAGTGGGAAAACTACATCAATCTGAAAAAGGGCTCGTGAAACTCATTGGTCGGAAAAGCCATCGAGTGCCATTTGGCACTGGAGTTGGAACTGAAAAGGTGTGGCAAACCCTTTCAAAAAATGAAATCCCCAAATTTTACGATCCAAAATCATTTGAAGTTCTAAAAAATTTAATTTTTGAGATTGAACAATGGAGTCAAACTCCTGGGACTCAGCCTGACAAGATAAAAATCACCCAATCTATCGGAAAAGGAACCATTCAAACCGACATTTCCAAGCTAAAAACCTTGCTGGAAACTTTAGGATTTTTCTCAATATTAGAAACGGCCAAACTGCAGCGCAAGAACTCCGAAGCAATTTTAAAACATTGCCATGAAAGTTGGGATGGCTTTAAAACACTTAAATTCATTCACGGCTTGAGGGACAACTATTTTCCTGAAATTGAAATGGGGCAGGCGCTCATAGGCTATGAGGCTTGAGCGACTCTTTGAGAAATGGGAAGAGTTATCGAAAATGTGGTTCCTTTACCCAACTCACTATTTACCGAAATATTTCCATGGTGTTTTTGAATCAAACCGTAAGCGATACTCAATCCTAAACCAGTCCCCTCACCCACCTTTTTAGTGGTGAAAAATGGATCGAAAATCTTCGAAAGATTTTCTTTTGAAATGCCTTCGCCGCTGTCTTGGATTTCAATAACAACATTCTCCCCATCTTGGCGAGTTCGTACACAAATCTCACCCTTTCCCTTGATTGCATGGGCAGCATTTGTTAATAAATTTACAAAGACTTGGTTAAGCTGTTGGAGATTGCATTCTAATTCAGGAAGGGAACCCAGCTCTTTATTGACCTTAATTCGGTTCTTAAACTCAGGCTCAAGCAACTTCAAAGTACTTAAAAGGCCATCGTGTAAATTCTCTTTTCGGAAGCCTCCAGTGTCCATTCGAGAAAATGTTTTTAACCCAGACACTATATCTCTAGTCCTTCGAGCCCCATCGATACAACTTTTTGTCAGATCTCCAATGTCTTTAAGAATAAATTGTATATCCAACTCAGCTTCAATTTTTTCCCATTGTTTTCGCTCGGGCTCACTTAATCCATCTCTGATTTTATGATATTCCTCAACGAGCGTCCGAATCTTAACGATGTAGGAGTCTAGGGATTGCATGTTGCTATGAATGGAACCAATAGGATTATTTAATTCATGAGCGACACCTGCAACAATCTGTCCGAGTGAAATCATTTTGGCGGAATGAACTAACTGCGATTGGGTATTTTTGATCTCCTGATTTGCTTTTTTTAGTTCATCCACTTTTTGCTCGAGGGCTCTTTTCGCGGACACCACATTTCGCCCCATATCATTAAAAGCTTGGATGAGATATTGGATTTCGTAGGGGGATTCTAAAGTCGGGATTTCTTCGACTCTTCCACTTTTGATACGCTTCATGGCTAAGACCAGTTTCTCCACGGGCTCCACGATACGATTGGAAAAAACAAAAATCCAAATTGCAAAGGCAAGGATAATGAAGAGTGTGACATAAATAAGATTTGCTTTGAGTCTCTGGGTGATAAAGTCAAGACCGCTCATTGAGAGCAGAACACTGACATATCCCCATCTCTTATTTTTACCCAAAGTTCCAGGCATATCATAAAGGAAAACGGCATATCTATTTTCGCCGATTTTTAGAAAAGTAGGTGCTTTTGAGCCACCCCATCCCCCCTCATCGGGAACTCTGAAGATCTTCTTGCTTATGTCAGCGAGATCCTCTTTTGAGAGCGCAAAACTGCCAACAACCGAAACAAAATCTCGGCTCAGAAAAAGAATGTCACTCTCTCTGCGATTTTTATAGTCATTGAAATCTTTCGGACCGAAAACACTCTCCGTTTCAAGAATTCCGTAAACACGATCTCGATCCTTTACCAAAGAGCGCACGACAGTTACCAAAGATTGGTCTTCTGAGTAAACGTAACGGTCGACTGTCTCATTCAGTGCTCGAACTCTTCTTAATCCCTCTTTCGAAATGTAAGGAATTTGCAAGTCTTGGATTTCTCTCGTTCGCTTTGTCCAAAACTTACCATCTTGGTGAAAAAGTCGTATTCGTGCTCCAGCTCGGAACGAATTTAGTAGCCGATTTGCGCTGGCTAAGTCATTGTCGGAGAAAGCTCTAATTAAACTTTCAGACCTTCCGTAGAGGCGATTGAGATCGAGCAGCTCTTTATCCTTTTTATCAATTTCTTGAATAATGGCGTCTCGCTCGGAGTTCGCCCTTCGAGAAAGAGTTTCTCGATTGTTCTGCTCTAAAGCATTCATGGCATAGAAGGAAATGACAACTGCCGGCAGCAGCGCAACTGGTATGAAATAGATCGCCAACTGTGTTTTCAGCGACCTTGCACCAGGCCTAAGTGTTGGAAAGAATGATTTCACTTTTTTCCTAAAAGTAGAGTAAAGCCCCTAGCCCTGCATAGGTTCCATTGGCTAGAGTTGGCAACTTGAAGAGGGCTTGGATTTCGGCATAGATCGCAACACCTGTGGGGTGTAAATATTGAATTCCCAGAGCAGGATAAAGCAACCATATATTGAAACCCTCTTGATAATTATTTCCTGAAAGAAATTTGTTTTTTAATAGACTGGGTCCAACATTCGTCTCTGAGGTTCCATCTGTCCACCAACGAGCTAACCCTGCAGCCAAGTAAGGACTAAAACGTTCACCTAACAAGAAGTATCGCCCCTTGATCACGAAGGTAGAATAATCAAGCCCCGTGCCCAAGCCTCCACCGATTGAGAGCTCTTCCGTTACATTTATATCAAGTTCTACACCCAGTACTGAGAAGGGTCCTGCAGCAGCGACTCCTAAACCTACTCTTTTTTTCATTTTTAGCTCTTCGAGTCCACTTTCGGCATGGACAGGAAATGCGAGGCTCATGAAAATTAGGGAAATTAAACCCACCCGAAATCTACACTTCATAAATCTTCCTTCCCCTACTAAAAAATTCGAGCTCTAATACCTTCTTCTTGAAGAAATTGCTTGATCACAGGCTTGTCTATTTGGTGAGCTCTCTCAACAAGATCGAACACCTGTTCATAAAACTTCTGGGTCTCTGGATTTTTAAGACGCAAAGAAAATTCGTGAATATCACTTGTAACCGCATTTAAGTTATCAAGAAGCGTTACAAGTTTTTTCCGCTCTCTTCCCTTCAGCAAAGTGTTTGCATCTGAAATAAGTTCTTGCATGCCAGTTAAAAATTCGGTCAAAGTTTTTTCATTGGCATCCATGAAATCCATAATTCTTCCAAAAACACCATACCCCTGCGACAACAACTGATCGATTCGCGGCGGATCGACTCCTCGAACTGTCGAACCATTTGTCAGAATGGGAGCGGAAGAGGTGCCCGGACTAATCTCGATGTATTTCTCACCTATAATTCCAGCCATGTTGACATAAAACCTAGAATCCTGACGAACAGATGGGAGGGCTTTAGTTGATACATCAATTGTTAATTTCAAACTTGTTCGCTCTTGTGAAGTTTCAGCGGATTGAGAAACTTCAGGAAGAAATTCAATGGTAGAAACTTTTCCTACTTTGACACCAGCGACACGGACAGGAGAGCCGATTTCTATTCCTCCTGCAAAATTATAGAGAACGTAGAAGCGAGAATGACTTTGAAGAGGACCTATGGCGCCCATGAGCCAGCCAAAAACAACTAATAAAATAATAACAGTCAGAAATAAAGCTCCGACCCACAACTCTCTGTGTATGCCTTTAGCCTTTGTTGGCATTGAGGTAGCTACCTTTTTGGATAGAATCTTTTAGTGTGTTGAATTCAGGAATTGAAAAGCCGACACAGGCCTTTCTTTCATTATATCGCGTAGAATAAATAGGTTAAAAGAAAATCAGCAATAATGATTGATAAACTTGCCCTCACAACAGCTTGTGTCGCAGCCTCACCCACCGCAGCACTGCCTAATTCACAGGAAAATCCTTGGTATGACGCAATAAAGGGAATGATAGTTCCAAACACAAATGCCTTGATCAAGCACCGCAGCACATCAGGAAATTTAACGAAAAAAAAGACCGTATTGAAATATTCTCCGGAACTGGTTCCAAGTTTCTGAGCTGCTAACAAGGCACCACCGCCCAAAGCGACGGCGATTGAGATCATAGTAAGCGAAAGGGCCGCGAACACAGAACCTATCCACCTAGGAATAACCAAATAATCGAAAGGATCAATAGAAAGTAATTTAAGCGCGTCCAACTGCTCAGTCACTTTCATACTGCCAATTTCAGCAGCGATACCCGCACCGATTCTCGACGTCAAAAGAAGACAAGTGATAACTGGACCCAGCTCCCGCACCATTAAAACTGCAGAAAAAGCAGGTACTAATGAATCATGTTTCAAAACTAACCGCATGTGAAATGCGAGTTCCAAAATCATCATGAGTCCGATGAATGCTAGTGAAACTACAATAATAGGAATACTCTGGACACCCAAGACATACATTTGCTCCAGAGTTTCTTCTCTTCTCCAACGAAACTTCCGATTCTTTAAAAAGTAGTTCATTTTTTAAAGATACCCCACTCCGAAAAGATCCTGAAAAACGCTAGCAGTCATCGATAAAAGAAAATCAAAAAGAATGATGAACATTAAATTGGTTACGGCACAACTCTGCACTGCAGCGCCAACCCCCACTGAACCGCCCCTAGCCGAATAGCCTTTATAACAGGAGATGACGGCTATCAGAACCCCAAATACAAAACTCTTCACAACACTGAGTACAATACTCCATTCGGTCACAATGCGAGGAATGTTTTCCACATAACTAAGCGCATTCACACCTATAACTTCGGCAAACATAACACCACCGAAAATGGTTACCATGAGCCCTACTATCAGCAATAAAAAGCTTGAGATCACGACGGCCCATATTCTCGGCAAAATAATATACTCAATGGGATCGGCCCCCAAGAGCTTGATAGCATTCAGTTGCTCAGTAACCTCCATCGTTCCTAACTCTGCAGAAGTGTAGGCTCCCACTTTACCAGATAGCAAAAATGCAATAAGGACTGGGCCTACATTTCTTAAAGTGGTAGATGTAGATAAACCTCCCAAAAAAGACTCGGCTCCGAAATCTTTCAGTTGAATATCAATTTGAAGAGCCATAATTGCACCAACAAAAAGTCCAGCCGTAATCGTCATACCCAGGGACCGAACACCCACTTGAAAAATTTGCTCGATAACTTCTTTCCAGCGTGTCTTTCCCTTGAAGGTAAGAGACAAACATTGGAGAAACAAAAGTATCATTCCTCCAAAAGACTTCACCCATTTGCGACTATTTTCCAAGGCTTACTCCTTCTCTAAAGTCTATAGCCAACGGAACATTCGATGATTTAAAATTTTTGGGTTCTCCATCGAAAACAATTTTCCCATGATCGATTAAAATCAACCGGTCAGCACATGCGAGCGCACTTTTGATATCGTGAGACACAACAATTGTTGTTACGTTTAATTCTCGTTTTAGTTTCTTTAGAAGTTCATTGAGCACTGCAGTTGCTACTGGATCCATTCCAGTAGTGGGTTCATCAAAAAGTAAGTAGTCCGGCGATACTGCTAGGGTCCTAGCGATACTGACTTTTTTTTGAGCTACATAACTTAATTGATTGGGGTAACTGTTCAAAAACGAAGTGTCTAAATCAACAGTTCGCATTTGTTCGATCACTCTGGGCTCAATTAAATTTGGATCTTCGACAAGCCCACGAGCCCTGAGCCCGAACGCAATATTCTCAAAAACAGTGGCGGAGTCTAAAAGAGCCGGGAACTGAAATACCAATCCGCATTTTCTCCTAACCTGAGCTAACAATCCTGGATTTTCAACATCTACTTTCTGACCGCCAACGCTAATACTGCCCTGATCAGAAGCAATGAGCCCTACGATAAGTTTCAGCAGAACCGATTTCCCAACACCGGACTTTCCTAAAATAAACAAACTTTCACCCGGACGAGCTTCAAATGAAATATCATCAAGAACCAACCTACTCCCGAAAGATTTTGTGATTTTACTAACAACAATCATCGAGCCCCCTTGGTAAGAGGCCCTTCAAGAAGTCCACGAGTAAACTGATGTATAACTGGATTGATCGAACCAAGAATTTCGTCTGCGGTTCCTATTTGCAAAATTTTACCCTCGAAGAGGAAGGCTATTTTTGATGCAATTTTCCGAGAAATATTGACCGCCAAATCTAAATCACTCGTTGAAATGAGGTTGGTAGTTTTGTTTTCCTTTTGAATCTGAATAATCAATTCAATAATGTTTTTTGAGGTAATAGGATCGAGTCCGGCGGTAGGATCATCATAAAAGACGACTTCTGGGCTTAGGGCTAACGCCCTTCCGATACCGACCCTTTTTTGCATGCCTCCACTAACTTCATGAGGTAGTTTCGATTCATGCCCTTTAAGCTCAACAAGATCCAGCACTTTTCCTGCCTCCGCCAAAGCTTTTTCAAAGCTAAGCCGGTTTAGTTCTTGAAGGGGAAATATCAAGTTTTCCAAAACTGTTTTGGAGTCAAAAAGACCGCTTCGTTGGAAAGTCATGGCAACTTTCCTCAAAGTAGCTCTCCGCTCCGAGGAGTTCGCTCTTTTCAACGAAACCCCCTGGATAGTGATATCACCTGCACCGGGCTCTAGAAGACCAGCTAAGAGTTTTAGTAGAGTAGTTTTGCCACTCCCACTAGGACCAATCAAAAACGTTATTTCAGACTTTTTTAAAGCCAAAGTTAACTGATCAATAACTGGGCTTGCCGCGTTAGAGTAGTCAAATGTGACGGCATCGACTTTTACAACTTCGTTGTCAAGATCAGTATAGGCCATGCTAGAATCATTCTACCAAATTCTCATGGCAAAAGACTCTCGCAAATTAACTTGGATTGTAGGTGAAGGTGGTCTGCTAGGCTCAGCCCTTCGTTCGCAAATTGGAAATCATTCGGAATCCTACTGTCACTGGCACCCTACGATTCCGTTAAGTTGGAATGAATCCCAAAAAATTCAAATTCAGTTCAAAAGAATCATTTTAGATTTTAAATCCCAGATTTCTACTTTTCCAGAATGGACCATTTTATGGGCCGCCGGAGCTGGGGTCATCGGTTCATCACCGGATGCTTTAAAAAAAGAGACTGAGACGTTTTCAATTTTCTTAACTGAACTTGAAAACATCCTAGGACAGGACTTAGCTCAAGGTCATTTTTTTCTGGGTAGTTCGGCGGGGGGAATTTGGGGCGGCAGTGAAGAGCTTCCTATTACTGAGGGGTTGCCTCCTTGTCCCATCTCCGAATATGGAAAACAAAAACTAAACCAAGAAAAACTCTTGATTGAACTGGCTACTTCATACCCCAAATTCAAAACTATGATCGGTCGCATTTCTAACCTCTATGGTACTTCTCAGAATCTAGACAAGCCTCAAGGGCTTCTGTCCCAGATTTGTCGTAGCACTCTATTTAGAGTTCCATTAACAGTTTTTGTTCCGCTCGAAACGGTGAGAGATTATATTTTTAATGAGGACTGTGCCCAACTCATTTATCGGGCTCTCAAACAGCAGTCTAGCACCGAAAATCAATCAATGATTACGACAAAAATATTCGCATCGGAAGAGCCAACATCGATCAGAATAATACTAAAACATTTGTATCGACTGACCAAAAGAGAACCTATGATTATCTGCCCAAATCAAGCAATGACCCACCAACAGCCTGCCGAGTTATCATACATCTCAAAAACTCTAGTAGACTCTTACCGCTGCAAACCGCTTATTGAAGGATTAAAATTAATTTTAGAATTCCAGGAAAGCCTTCTTCAGCGAGGAGAGCTACCTTACCCAGAGGTCAACCTCAACCGTTAAAAGGAAAACATGATTTCACGAATTGTTCTATCGACATTTTTATTGAGTTTCATTCTCTGCACAAAACTCTCTTTTTCAGCGACCCTTCACGAAGAGGTAGAGAGAGATTACCATCCGTCATACGTTCAGCGAGCTCATGGACAACTCTTTGATCTCCAAAGGGACGACCAAAGAATTCGATACCCCTGGCCAGTCAAATTACTTTCCATTGGTCACACCATGGCAAGCTACCAGCGCTATGGTGGCCTCGGTGGAGCCTATTTTCATCACGGCCTTGATATTCGAGCAGATGCAGGCAGTGATGTCTTAGCCTCTGTCGGGGGTACCATCATCAACATAGAAAACTACATGCCTGGAGATCCGGCTTACTGGGAAGTCGCCATTCTTGATAGAGCCGGTTTTATTTGGCAGTACCACCACATCGATAGAGAATCGATCCCTCAAGCAATTTTTGATGCTTATAAAAACAAAACACCGATCGAATCCGGCACAAAGTTAGGGAAAGTCTACTATTGGTCCGTTACGACTTTTGGGGAGAGATTCCATCATATCCATCTCAATATTCTTGGAAAAGATAAAGCCTATCTGAACCCATTTGAATTTTTAGAACTTTTACCAGACTCTACGAAACCCGAAATAAAGGATTTTTACCTGTTAAAAAACTCAAATCCTATCCCGGGGAACTTAGTTACAGGCCCAAACTACACTATTGCCGTAGAGGTTAGAGATCTTATTTTAAGCGCTGTCTTTGTTGTACCAACCCATGAAATAACTATCTCAATTGATGGAGCTCCTCCTAAACAAGTTTGGAAATTTGACTCTCTTCCCGGGGGGGCGGACAACGAAGCTTTCGTCAATCAATTTTATGCTCCTAGGCTAGCTTGCGGAGACTATAACTGCCGAAAACCAGTCATCGATTTAGGGTTTTCAAAAACACTCAGCCAGACTTTTCCATCATCACCGGGAAAACATACTCTCGAACTATGGGTCAGTGATTACAATGGAAACTCTGCGACCCGTTCATTTGATTGGATAGTGACCGAAGAGTAAATCTTATCTAAAAACTGCCGACACCACAGTTCAATACTTAGAATTGAAAAAATGAGGTGGGTAGCATCGATTTTTTTCTCTTGATCTAATTTGATCAACCGTAGAACTTCTTTTGTATTGAATAATCCTCTACGATTGAGTGAACTTTCTGAAAGGGCCTCATTGAACGTTTCTCGCAGCTCGGTATTCAACCAATTCCTGATAGGAAGACCAAAACCTTGTTTACTTCTGTTCAACACCGCTTGCGGAACAAAGGGTTGAACTGCTTTTTTGAAAAGATACTTGTTCTCAAATTTTTTTCTTTTAAGTGATGGTGGAAGCCTTGCCACAAAATTGACTAGCTCTCTGTCGATCAAGGGTACTCGGACTTCTACTCCCTGAGACATGCTCATCTTATCAACATAGTTTAAGTTGTGATCGGCTAAGAAGTGCTTTGCCTCTAAGTAAAGCATCCGATTGAACAAGCTTTTCTCGTCTGGTATTCGCTGCAAAGATCTGACAAGGGGATTATGATTCAGCATCACTAAATCTGTTTTATTCTGAAACCTTTCTCCAAGAATTAAATTCACTGTCGAAGGGAAACTGTTCATCAGATAGTTAGCTATTCGCTCATCAGATTCCCACTTGAAACTTTCTAAAACTTTAGCAAATTTTCGAAAACTTGTATTTCTAATAAGACTGGAACCACCTTGACCGGCGAAAACTTTCTCAGTGGCTTCTCCGATTCTTTCGGCTAGCGATTGAGGCATCCATTTCCAAATTTTTTCAAGTTCCACTGCCCAATGGCGAAAATAGCCACCAAAAATATCATCCCCCCCGGCACCCGAGAGTAGTACTTTGATACCTAGTTCTCTGGCTTTTTTTGAAATCAGCATCGTATTGATAGCTGCTGGATCGGCTTGGGGTTCGTCCAACTGAAAAAGCACTTTCTCAAGAAATCTAAAGTCATCAGGATCGACTTTCACAATTTCTAGAGGAAGATTGAGTTCGGATGCCACTTGTTTAGCGTAATAAAGATCGTTTTTTTGAGTTCCGTCTTTCACTTCGTGTCCAATTGTAAAACAACTAAAATTTGAACTTGGATCAACCTGTTTCATCAAAGAAACGACACTTGTAGAGTCCATGCCTCCAGACAAAAAAGCCCCCACCGGCACATCTGAGATAAGCTGTTTTTTTACAGCGCTCTTTAAATGGAAACGTAACTCTTCAGTTAAATATTCTTCAGACCCTTGGAAGGATTTCTCTCCATAGGGAATATCGTAAAAATAATTTTTTGAATGAATTTTTCCGTTTCTCACGAGCAACCACTGCCCGGGCTCTAGTTTTTTTACTGCAAGAAACGGTGTCTCAGGTGCAGGTGAATAAAGAAGACATAAATAATGTTTCAAAGCATTCAAGTCGAGCTCTAAGGAAACTTTCGAGGAACAAAGCAGGGCCTTTATCTCTGACGCAAATAAGAGACCTTCATGAGTTTCGGAAAAATACAGTGGCTTAACACCAAGACCATCCCGGTACAGCAGCACATCTCCCGTTTTGATCCCGTCTTGCTGCCCTGATGGTCGTCCATCATAGAGAGCTAGTGCAAAGATCCCACTCAGTTTAGTGAAAGCAGCTATTCCATGCTCGGTATAAAGGTGAAGAATGACTTCAGTATCGGTCTGAGTCTTGAATCGATGACCTCGGGCGATAAGTTCACGCTTAAGTTCAGGAAAATTATAAATTTCCCCATTGAAAGTGATCCACACAGATTCTTTGGTAGGACCCAAGCCCGTTTCCCCGAGATTTAATGACATGGGCTGAGCTCCCGCGGGAGTAGGATCAATAATCGCCAATCGTCGATGAGCCAGCCCTACTCGGCAATTCCCACGATTAAACACAACCTCCCCTTGACCATCGGGTCCTCGATGGCTAAGACTCTCTCCCATGCGAACTAAGAGCTCGGGATCAAAATTTCCAATAAACCCGGCGATACCACACATTTGAAAGGCCTCAAATAAAGGTTTAGAATTTCAAAAAGTATTGTACCATGAAGATCATTAACACATCGCTCCCAGAAGTCATTATCATCGAGCCAAAGGTTCATTTAGATTCACGGGGCCTTTTTTACGAAAATTGGAATCGCAACCGCTATGCAGAGTTGGGTATTCCTTCGGAATTTGCTCAGGACAATTTATCGCGATCCAATCAAGGCGTTTTAAGAGGCTTACACATTCAACATCCCAATGCTCAAGGGAAACTCATTTCAGTGCTCGAAGGAGAAATTTTTGATGTGGCAGTGGATCTTCGAACCAACTCACCTACTTTTAAAAAATGGGTTTCGGTCAATCTAAGCTCCAAGAACCATCATCAACTTTGGATTCCCAAAGGATTTGCGCACGGATTTTTAGTCTTAAGTAATTCGGCTTTGGTTTCTTACAAAGCAAGTGATTTTTATAGCCCCGAAGATGAAATGACTATTCTTTGGAATGACCCTCAAATAAAAATCGATTGGCCTATGAAGACTCCCGACCTTTCTGAGAAGGATTTGAGGGGCAAACTTCTTTCTGAAGTTCCGTTGGAAAAATTGCCTAAAATTTAGACAACTTTAGAAATGGAACTCCATTGACCTTTTAAACCTCTGAAAAACCGGTGGAATTGTGCGATCCCTTTGCCCTTTCTTAGGCTAACCAAAAGAAGTAAAATAAAAAGATGCACCCCCCATTTTTTAAAAGAATTTTCATTTGTTTATCTCTAGCGGCCATACCAGCCACCCATGCTCTGGGAGTATTAAAAGCCCAGCCATCTCCATCAACTATCACTAACACGGGTAGGGCTAGTATTTCTGGTGCGGTCGGTGTTGTTGCTCTTCCACCTGCTCCTGCTCCGGCTGCGACATCGAAAGTTTTCATTTCAACGGTCCCCATCAATTTAAGCGTATTAAATCTCTACTTGTTGGTAGACCCCCAAGCCCAAGCAAAAATTACAACTTTTTGCGCTGGTATTCGGCCTTTTTATGTGAGTGGTCAATCTTATCAGGGACAGACGGCCTCAGGGCGTTTTCTGCTCAGCTTGACTGTGTTAGGTCGTATTTTAGAGGAAGGTCCCCAGCCGGAATACAAAGCTTTGAGAATCTCTCCTGAACAATCTTCAAATCAATCTAATCCTGAGGAGATTTTAACCGTCAGTCGCGCCCTCGCTATTGCTGTGGCCGATTTAAACACCTTGGCCAAGGAAGTTTATCTGGAGTCTCCTTCCGCATTAGAAAATCCTAACGAATTTGTAAAATTTACTAGGGAAAATCTCCTTTGGTTTAAAAAAGCAGAGAAACAGATAGTCCTCAAGCAACATTAAACCTGTTACACTACTTCTATGTCCCGTCAAAAACAGTTTGCCCTATTGCTCGTTGTTTACACTTTTTGTATCTCAGCCTCCCGTGGAGAGATCAATTCATCTCGCCCCACTCTTCCCGAAGACCAGAAGCCTTCCGAGGAAAAATCGGATACTACAGACAAAAAAAACAATAGTTACTTAAAAGCCCTCAAGGAGAAATGGCTCATACCCATGCCTAAAGGGGAATACGATCGGCTCAAAAACCGATTTAAGGGTTATTCATTATTTGATGCTGAGGATCGACCTTGGACTATCCCAGGAGTCACCCTAATGACACCCACGGGATACGTGGCTAAGTGGGGAGATATTTATGGCGCATTTTCGGTGAATGATCGAACCCGTTTTGGTCGAATTGCAGATGCTTACGCTATGTTAGGGTTTGGCTTTGGAGATCCTGCAAAATGGTTAGGGTTTGAACTCACTTTAGGGTTTCTCAACGTAAGGAAACTTTTAAACTCTGGAAAAGGGCTAACTATAAAGGCAGGACACACTTTTCCAGATGGCACCTCGATCGCTATTGGAAAAATAGACTTTCTGCAATGGCCTGCAAACGCTGCAGATACTGGCTCAAGTGAATACATTGCCATATCGCGAGCATTCCAATTAGACTACGATCCTTCGCAACCCTTCAGCTTATTGATCATCAATCTTGGCCTAGGCGATGGGCAATTCAAATCGGATGAAAAATTTCGGGCAGATATAAAAGGAGTGGGACTATTTGGCTCTTTGAGTGTAAGAATTGCTGAACCTGTAAATATTTTAGCTAATTGGAATCACAATTTACATTTCGGAGCATCTATTGCCCCATTTAGAAAAATACCCTTCATCATTACTTTAGCGGTCATGGATACTTTAAAAACTCAAGGAGATGGGTTGCGATATTGCGCTGCGATCTCTTATGCAGATTCTATTTTCTCGCGCAGCTTTCCAGTTGATTGGTTCAGAGGCTCGAATTTGTAGACAGTTTATTTGAGAAAGATCTGTGAATTTGAGTTTTTCTTGATCGCCATCGCGTCAATAGAGGTTCGATCATTTTATAGATAAATAAAATTAAGATGTTTTCTCTCAGCAACACAAACTGCTGAGTCATCCCACCTTCAATTGCGATAATGTTTGAAAAAATGAGGGAAAAAACAATTAAAAAGAAGACCGGAGAAGGGCTAACAACCCTTAAGATTTTAGTGTTCGCACACCAACTGAAAATTAAAAAGATGGGCACAAAAATAATAGCTAAATAGCCATAGTCTAGTAAAAACTCACTGAATATCGATGTAGGCAAATCCGTCCAATAATCGAAAGCGTATTTGACAAAAAAAGTCTCATTTAAGACGGCTTTTTTGGAAGGCATTAAAATTCTAGGGATAGAACTCAAAAGTTGTGAACGTGTTAACTCACCAAAGTTAGCTAAGGGAATAATTTCACCATTCATTTTTCGAAGAACTTGTTCGTCTACTTTGAAATTAGGAGTTCTTGTTTCAGCATTTTGAACACTCGAATCGAAATCAAAAAACCAATTTAAAGTCGAAAAGCTCTGACTTTTCATGCCATGTGTCACAATTTCCATAAAATTAAGACGAAAATTTTGATAGAAGTTGCTGACTAAAATTAATACAAGGAGGAAGCAAACGGTAATTACCCCGCTCCTGATTGTAAAAATATTTTTTCTCCGACTTTTAGCAAACCCTATAACCGAAGCAATCAAGGGATAGAAAATGGCTCGCCTACCGTGCAGCGCAAGCAGAAAGCCAATAGCGACCACGATTGGCCAATTAAAAACCGTTTTTTTAATCGGCTTTAAGCTACATTTTGCAAAAGCGGCAACAAAACAACCAGCAAGCAAAGAAAGTAAGTGCATCCTAAATGCGATTAATAAATAGGGAAGTTCAATGTTCCGATTTTCCTCTGCAGGGATTAAAAAATAGGAGAACATCCCGTATTTTGTCAGAAAAATATACAGTGCGACACCCAAGACGAACAAAACAGCTGTCAGAATCACATCCGGGATCTCTGCCAACCCATCGAAAATACCACTGAACGAGGTGGCACTTAAAACCCATTGAAAAAAGAAATTTAATACAAAGAAAAAAATTAAAATCTCGATATAAACAAATGCATGAACAGAAAGTGTGAGAAGCCAATCATGCTCAGAGTTCCAATTAGATAGAATATGAATTAAACTGTAGCCCCCATAGCTCATCAAGACAGCAGCAAGATAAAAATGTACGATTGTTAATTTGTTCCAGGCAGTTTTAAAAAACAAAAAAAACATAAACCCAAACAGCATGAAAAACATTGTAATTCCATACACGTTACTCATATTCAATCTCTAGCTATACCTACAAATCTATCCCGAGCTCACTTTTTCAGCTGGTTAACAATCACAAGACTTGAAACAATTAAACCTAACAAGGAAGCTGCAAAGCCCACCACTTGGAGAGTATTGTTTGAAAGAATGGGTTCTTTTGGGGAAACAAGAACAACATCATTTGCCTCTAAATTAATAGGCCTCCCGCTTCCTTTTTCATTCACTAATTGCTTGAGATTAAGGCTAATCACTCTCTCAGACTCTTCGCTTCGACGTTTTATGTAGACATCTTCTAAATTTGCATCGGCTCTTGTTCCGCCAGCTAAGGCCAATAGGCGGATAATGTCGGTCTGCTTGGGGATGTGGTACACCCCCGGCTTACCCACTGCCCCCAACAGATGAATAGGCACCAAAATCTCCCCTTGGTAGAGCTCTGAGTAATATTCGTCAGCTCGAGTGTAATTCTGACTCCGCTTAAGCCCCTCGAGAATATTTGGCGATGCATTAGCTGAAGATATACGCCCCAGAAAAGGATTTAAAGTGGTCAAATGACTTACCAAAGTGATAAATGCAAAGCGTCTTAGAGAAGCGGCTGACTTCATATGTGTTTTCCTTTGTGCTGTTGTGCTGACGGTCAAAAACGAGCTTTTTTGCGTGGGACTAAATTCTAAGAACTGACTACTTAACGAAGCACTCCTCTTAATTTTATCAATTACCCTAGAACTGTAAAGACTTTAGATTATTCGATTCTTTTCCGATAACACCGGTATGAGCTTTAACAATTCATCGCAAACGGATCCCTCGCTCCAAGCGCGCGGTACGGGGACTTCAGGACAGCAACAGCCACTTGATGCATCCATTTACAACTTTATCTCTTTAATTAATCGCCACAAATTAATTATTTTACTTCCAGTCATAATCGCAGAGGGCTTGGCCCTCTATTCCTATTTTGTTCTAAAAACCTACACTGCAACATCCAAGTTGATCATACAAAAAGCTGAAAATAGCTCTTTGCAAGCCCTATCGCTTGATTTGGGTGCCACAAAGTCACAAATGTTGAGTGGCCCCTTAAATAAAGACACGTATGTGGAAACGGTTTTGCTTTATCTTAATACTCGCGATTCTTTTGAAGAGATGGCTAAAACCCTTTTGGACTCGGAAACCGGAAAAACCACTTACAGAGAATTTAAAAAACTGAGTGCCCCATCGAAAGGAGACTCAAAAGGATTCTGGGCTTTCTTTCAAGACACAGATAGAAGTAATCCTACTGATCCAGTAGCTGAATTTGCCCAAATGCTAAAAGGTGTGACCCGCTTTGATCGAGCTACAGTTCCTGGAATCATCGTCTCAATCACAACGGGTTCCCCGACACTCTCAATTCAAATAGCTAATCAATTATCCGAACAAACCCAAAATTTAATCACTCGAAGAGACCTCAAACAGTTAGAGGAAGGTAAAAATTATATCATCAGTAAAATGGATGAAATCACTGAATCTCTCAGCGAAGTTGAAAAAGAAATGCTGAACATTCGGCAACGTTCAGTGGGTTCAATTAACCAAACCGGAGCTGCTGAAAACATTTCTGGTCTTCAAAGCATTCGAAATGAGCTCGAGCAAAACAAGGTCAAGCTTGAACAAAATGAACGACTCATTCAATCCATTATTGCGAATATGAAAAGTCAAAGGAAAGTATCAAAAAGCTCTTCAATGGACCCCTCTGCTCAAGCTATTATACGAAGACAGTTAGCAGCTCTAAGGGCGAGAAAACAGGGGCTACTTTCCGAGGGAATGTCGGAACAGTCACCTCAAGTTTTATCGCTCCAAGAAGAAATAAGAAAAACTGAGAAACAACTACCAAAGAACAATTTAGAATCAAATGAAATCCCGTGGGATAGTTCGACAGCTTTTTTAGAAGACAATACTAATCCGGAATTACGTTTGTCTGAATTAAGAAAAGAAAACTTTCTTCTAAATACACAAATCAAAGCAGCCAACAGACTCTTGCGTGCTGAGAAAGTATCAAAAGAAAACATTCCGGAAGCAGAGCAACGTTACTACGCCCTCAATAAAAGACTTGAAATGAAATATATACTTTTTGGAGATCTCTCAAAGCAGCTATTTAATCTCGATGTCAATAGAATTGCCATTCAAAATCGGGTTTTGACGATCGAAAAAGCTTCTACAAATACAATCACCAGAAAACCATCTTTATTTCCGACAATACCGATGGCATTTATTCTAGCGTTCGTTTTTGGCGTTCTACTAGCGACCTTAATCGAAACCTACGACCCGATCATCGTGACATCCAATGATCTTCCCGGATTTAACTATGTTTCGTTAGGAAGTATTCCAAGGCTCAAAGAGGCCGAAACTTTTCTTAGGGGACAAAAAGAGTCTCTTTTGAAATCGGTAATTTTCAGACACAAGCTCGATATTCCACAAACTATTCCTTTTAAACGTATTAGGGCTAGAATACAGCACTTAGAGAAAAAGCTCGGTCAAAAACCCAAAGTATTCTCCACTCACAGCACTCACTCAGGTGACGGAAAAAGTTTCATCACAGCTAACATTGCAGCTTCTTTTGCTGCACAAAACCATAAAGTACTTTTAGTGGACTGTGACCTCAGAAAAAAAGCAATTTCTAGAGAATTTACATCGAAGAGCACCCACGGGTTATCTAATTTTTTAGAGGATCCCCAACTTCTCGACTACAAAAATCTCATTGTCCCAAACCTTCAGCCCAATTTGGATCTGATGCCCTCGGGCCCCCCTCGTTTAAACTCTAGCGAACTCATCAATTCTGAGAAGTTCTTGAAGCTTCTTGCTTCTGCCAAGAACCATTACGATTTTATTTTTTTAGATGATGCACCTTTTATGGCTCTTCCCGATTCGGAGTTTGTGGCAAGTCAATCTGATATTATTTTAATGGTCGCATCTTGCCATAAAACAAAAGTTCACGATCTTTCAACGATGCTGGAACATTTTTTACAATACGGTGAAAAGCCAATTGGTTTGATTTTAAATCGATCGAGTGCAAAAAATCAGGTATACTATTACTACGGAGTTTCTGAAGATTCAAAACCAAGAGCCCGAGTTGCTTAACATTTATTAAATCCCATTGATTACCTTGCCCTCCACTCTTTTTGTCAGCCGATTTGAAAAAGAACATCTGGGTTTTCATTTTCAAACAGCGTTCCAAGCACTTGGATCTTCACCAGTCACGTTAGATTCTGAAAAAGCCAAATGCCAATTTAATTTATTGAATAAAATATTTTGGAGATTTTTTGACAAAAGTTATGTGTGTCAGCGTAAGTTTCAAAGCGACATTGTTAGAATCTGCAAAGAAAATGGGGTCCAATTACTTGTCGTACTGGGTAACATGCCCGTCGACTGCGAGACCTTAGAAACTCTAAAATTGCAGGGATTAAAAACTGTTAATTTTCTCTCGGACGATCCTTGGAACAAAACCGGAAAATCAAGCTGGTTCTTACGTACACTGCCAATTTACGATCTACTAACCACACCAAGAAAATCTAATATCGAGAATTTAAAAAAAGTAACATCTCAAAATGTCATCTATCTTCCTTTTGCTTACAATCCTAAAACCCACTTTGAAGAACCTTCTCTGAGTGCCGAGGATGAAAAATTCTATGGTTGTGATGTGATGTTTTTTGGAGGAGCCGATAAAGACAGGCTTCCTTTCATCACAGCATTGATTAAGAAAGGAATATCTCTCAAACTTTACGGGGGCTATTGGGATCGTTTTCCCATCACACGACCCTTTGCTAAAGGAATTATTCGAGTTTGTGAACTACGCAAAGCTGTAAAGGCCTCAAAAATTGTTCTAAACCTAGTTCGTCGAGCTAATCGAGATGGGCATGTCATGAGAACTTTCGAGGGACCCGCTATGGGGGGCTGTATGCTGAACGAACTGACCGAGGAACACATCGAGATTTTTGGCAAAGACAACGCCTTGTTTTTTTCCTCCTTAGAAGAACTTAGCGAAAAGACTCTATCTCTTCTCGGCTCTCCGGAAATGAGAAATCGATACTGTCGACTTACTCAGAACAGAATTTTGTCTGGGAACAACACTTACTTTGATCGCTTACAGACTATATTGAAACAGGTAGTCAATCTTAAAAACTAAAAGGTCTCAGTAGCTTAGCCCCTAGTTCAATTGGCTGAATTTTGCTGTATTTCCAATCGAAAAATACCGATAATATTAGAGAATCCTTTTCTAACCTCTTATTTTATGAAACAACTTATTCAATCTCTGCGAACCGGTTCGCTAGAGCTCATTGACGCCCCGATTCCTAATCCAAGACCTGGGTATGTTGTTATTCGAACTTGTGCCTCCGTTATTTCGAAGGGTACGGAAGAGGCGTTACTTCAATTCGGTCGGGCCTCATGGATTAAAAAAGCAAAACTTCAGCCAGAAAAAATCGAACAAATTAAAGCCAAGCTAAAAACGGACGGGTTAAAAGCAACTTTGGCATCGATACGGACCAAACTTGATAAACCCATCTCACCCGGTTACTCCCAAAGTGGCTTAGTCGTAGCTGTAGGACAGGGAGTATCCCAATTTTCAGTGGGGGATCGAGTCGTCTCCAATGGACCTCATGCGGAGTACGTCTGCATCCCTCACCAGCTTTGTGTGAAGATCCCATCTGACTTGATTTCCTTTGAGGAAGCAGCTTTCACCACAATCGCATCCATCGCCCTGCAAGGTGTTCGTCTCCTAAATCCTGGCTTGGGTGAATGGGTAGTCGTTCAGGGGCTTGGGTTAATCGGCCTTATTACGGTTCAAATATTGAAAGCCCATGGCTGTAAAGTACTCGGAGTAGATTTCGATGGCCAAAGACTCGAGCTCGCTAAACAGTTTGGAGCTGAAGTTCACTCGTTATCGCAAGATCCTAATCCCATTTCACGCTCTCAAATCTTCTCAAGAGGAAATGGTGTTGATGGAGTGATTATCACTGCGTCCACAATCTCCTCGGAACCGATTCAGTTGGCAGCTGAAATGTGTCGCCAACGAGGAAAAATTATTTTAGTTGGCACCACAGGAACACAATTTAATCGCAACGACTTCTACAAAAAAGAATTAAGTCTACAAGTCGCCTGTTCCTATGGACCCGGAAGGTACGATAAAAACTATGAAGATAAAGGACTTGATTATCCTATAGGATTTGTTCGATGGACAGAGAATCGAAACATGGAAGCCGTTCTTTGGCTCATGAAGAACAAAACACTTCAGCTTACTCCGCTCATTTCTCATCGTTTCCCTTTAGATTCAGCCACTGAAGCTTATGAACTACTCGCTTCAAAAAACAACTGCCTTGGAATAGCGTTGAGCTATCCCAGAGCATGTCGAACTCTAAGCTCAGTCACCCCACCCCACCTCACTCTAGGAAAGGCAAAAGGAGTCAGCCCTAGCATAGGTCTCATAGGGGCTGGAGACCACGCAACAAGAGTGCTAGTACCGGCCATGAGAAAGATTCAAATTGTACCTTCAGCAATATGCTCTCAAAACGGTCTTAGTGCTGCGATTTTGGCAAAAAGAAATCAAATACCCACAACTTTTTCTTCAGCTGATGAACTCATGGGTTCCTCTCTCATTGATGCTGTTGTCATTTCTACTCAGCATGACTCTCATGCTGAATTAGTAAGGAAAGCCATACTAGCAAACAAACATATCTTCGTAGAAAAGCCTTTAGCTCTATCTCTTTCTGAAATCTCTGAAATCGAAACCCTTTTATCAAAAAATCATTTCGACAAAATATTTTGGCTTGGGTTCAACCGAAGATTTTCTCCTCTCAGTAAGACTCTAAAAACACTTTTAGCCAGCTGTGTTGGACCTAAACAAATGATCTACACAGTGAATGCTCTTCCCCTACCAGAAACTCATTGGATTCACGACTCCAAATCCGGCGGAGGAAGAATCACAAGCGAAATAGGTCACTTTATCGACTTACTGTGTTTTTTTGCCGCTAGCCCTATCGTTCAAACACAATCAATGCGGATCTCGCACGATCTTAAAGATCCTTCGAGTAGCATCAGCGTGACTTTGGGATTCGAGGACGGATCTCTTGGAACTCTAAATTATTGCACAGTTGGCAATAGAAATTACCCCAAAGAGAGAGTCGAAATTTTTGTGGATGGAAAAGTTGCCGTTCTTGACAACTTTAAAACCCTTGAAGGATTTGGATTTAGCACCTTCAAAAAGACAAGGCTCTGGTTTCAAGACAAAGGTCATGAAAACTGTATTGGCGAATTTATTAATGCAATCAAGACCCAAGACTTAGACTCTCAACGCACCCAGGAAGTGCTTGAAATCAGCAAAATCACCTGCCGACTTCAGGATAGCAAAACCTCTGTTTTTGAAAGCGAACTGAAAGTCGCTTAATTATCAAAATATGAATTCACTGATCTCGCATGTGTTTTTGAGACCTTACTACCTTTTTCACTATCATCACTTTTCGCAGTTTGTTCTTAGGTTTAAGGCCAGAGTGTTATTGCCTTTAAAATATATATTTTTTTCCACTTTTTCTGCAAAGTTTTTTACAAGGTCTTGTCCTACACGAGACACGCTTCTAGATAAGAAACTATTTCCTGAGACTCTATTTTCGAAATTACGACAATCGGCTAAATATCCTTCTCTTAAATTCGACACTGGCTCGATTGATGTTCATGCACTACACAATCAGTTTGAATATCATTCTCATGCTTTTTTACTTTACTCTGAGCCCCCAAAAAGCCACTGGCATGACGTCTGTAAATGGCTCAGAAGATACCCCTTTGGACTAAAAAAGGGGGATCGATGTGCTTGGCATCCCTATGTTTGTTCAAAAAGGATACAAGCATGGCTTGTACTCTGGATTCTTAATCCCCCTGAAACCCCAGAGAAAGAAATTGTTATCGATTCTCTTTTTCAAACTCTTTGCTGGGTTGAATTAAATCTTGAGAAGGATATTGGTGGAAACCACCTTTGGGAGAATTCGATTGCCCTTATTTGGGGAGGACTGTTTTTCGAGGGATTAATCGGGGAGAGATGGCTCAAAAAAGGTCTCTTGGAACTCAAACAATGCTTAAGAACTCAAGTACTGTCCTCGGGTGAGCACTTTGAAAAAGCCCCGAGCTATCAAAAAGAGCTAGTTCATGGACTACAATTCGTTTTGCCATATTTAGAAAAGTTGGATCCGGAAGAGAGTAAATTTATTTCACGTTACTGCGACAAAATGCAATCGTATCTTGAGGAAATCGCCCATCCCTCAGGTACTCTTCCCCTGTTTAATGACGCTTGGGAGAGTGTGATGAATGCCAAGAATGATTCCAGCCAGCAGTGGGTGGGAGACCTCTTTGTTTGGCGAGAACCCGAACTCTTTTTTGTTTTCGACGCTGGGAATCTTGGGCCAGATCACCTTCCTGCTCACTCTCATTGTGATCTTCTAACATTTGAGTTTTCCGCTCATAAATCTCGAGTTTTCGTCAATAGTGGAACCTTTTGTTACCAAGGACGTGAAAGAAATCTTTATCGAGGCTCCAAATCTCACAATGTCCTTTTAGTTAACGGTGAAAACTTAGCAGATATTTGGTCGAGTTTTCGAATGGGCTACCGCGGACATATCGTGGAACGCTTCTCAAAAACTGATTCCGTGGGTACATGGGTAGTCGCGGCTCATGACGGGTACAAGCACTTAGGCTACAATAAAATATTCCGAGCATGGTTTTTTCCAAAAAATTCACTTTTTCTATTTTCGCTACACTTTTCTCAAGGAGTACAGAAATCCCACTTGGTTCAAGAGTTTCTTCATTTACACCCTACTGTTCTTCCAAAAATCGTAGATAACCAAGTAGAGATTATTTCAAACGGCAGCACGTTTTATTTACAGCCGATATACTCATCACCATCTCTTGAAATCCAAGATAGCGTCTACGCTCCCAACTTTGAAGCTCAAGTCCCTAACAAAACTATAGTTCTAACTTCTCGCAGCCAACCCATGACAAACCACATCAATGTTCTTACAGCTTGGGCTTTTTACTTTCAGAAAGAGAATGTACGGCCATCTATCGAAATCGATGAACAAGGGTTAAAATTAAAGTGGCAGGTCTTAGACCAATCCTTTGAATCTCTACTTACGCTCAGCACACCATGAAAATTCTCTATATCTATCAACATTTCGTGACGCCAGAGAAGAATGGCATCACAAGAACTTACGAGCAGGCCAAGCGACTCTGTGCGGCAGGGCATGAAGTTCATTTAATCGCTTCAGACGAAACTTTCTCAGAGTTCAAGAGAGATCCCTATCGCACTGAACACTCGGGAATAAAAATCCATTGGTTGCCCATCCCCTATCACAACCGACTCTCTTTTTTCAGAAGAATAATTGCCTTCAGCAAATTTGCATTAGGTGCCGCCCGGTTGGGGCGAAGATTAGATTATGAAGTTGTCTATGTTTCAAGTCCACCCCTGACTGCAACTCTTCCCGGTGTTTATCTGGCTCGTCACAAAAAGGTTCCATTAGTCCTAGAAGTTCGTGACCTCTGGCCAGACCTACCCGTTGTATTCAAGGCTCTCAGAAATCCGATATCTATATGGCTAGCACGGCGTTTAGAACTATTTGCTTATAAAAATGCTAGACGCGTGATTGCACTTTCTCCAGGTATTCGTAAAGCTGTAATCGAGCGAGGCGTTCCCGCAGAACACACTTTTCTTGTTCCCAATAGCTGCGATATCGAAAACTTTAGCAACAATAAAACTCCAGGTTTGGAGCTCCCTTCAGGCATAGGACAAGATGATGCGATAGTGCTCTACCCAGGCACTGTCGGAATTGCCAATGGAATCTCTTACCTCGTTCACTTGGCCCACAACATGAAAAGACTCAACCCCAGCGTCAAATTTCTCGTCGTTGGAGATGGGAAGGAAAAAGATCATGTTTTGGAACTCTCTCGTCAACTAGAAGTACTCAATGTCAATTTTTTCTTGAAAGACCCCATTCCCAAAGTGCAGATACCCAGCCTTTTTAACAGAGCAACAATTATTATCAACACTCTTATTGATCATCCAGCTCTTTGGAATTCATCTCCTAATAAGTTTTTTGACGCGTTAGCAGCCGGCAAACCTATCGTTATCAATTTTGAAGGATGGCTTGCCGATTTAATACGCAAACACGACATTGGGATTGTGATTCATCCCAATGATACAGCTCTAGCAGCCCAACAAATTCATAATTGTCTAAATCGGAAGGCTTGGTTAGAGCTTTCAGGAAAAAACGCTCACCGCTTGGGAAAAGAGGGGTTTCATCGAGATAAGCTCTTTGACACCTTACACGAAGCGCTTTTAGAAGTGTGCCCTAGAACACGAGCCGAATCATTGAAAGAAAAAAAACGAGCTTCGTGAAATTAAATACCTGCCCCCTTTGAGTGGACCTGATGGGGGTAAGTAAGAGGGGGCTGGGAATTTAAATCTTAAGTGAGTGATAGGTATTTGTCCTAAAATCCGGATTTGAGCTTTTGTTTAAGCTCCATAAAAGATAATCACACCGCTATTGAGTACTCATTGTGATAAGCCATAAATAACATGAGGTGTTTTTGCAACCTATCAGCACTTTTCGTGGTCACCCAAACTT
>Ga0214923_10000578_pt1 | contig 54845 bp, 48 predicted proteins | sample LL1510_MetaG_FD_177993 | JGI IMG/M metagenome (GOLD analysis project Ga0214923, IMG submission 177993) | Freshwater microbial communities from Lake Lanier, Atlanta, Georgia, United States - LL-1510 | ecosystem: Environmental > Aquatic > Freshwater > Lake | place: USA: Georgia | collected...
TAAAGGCAATGTCATGTTTATTGCGACAGGTGTAACTCACGGTAGTTTCCTGAGCGGCGTTAGATATACTGCTCGAGGCGCTCATACTCATTCTATCGTCATGAGATCTGAGACTGGAACGGTTCGGGAAATACGAGCACACCACCACTTTGCTAAAAAACCAAACTATGGTTGGTCGTGAGGAAAGGAAATAGAAATGGCTAGTCAGATCCAGCGGGAAAAAGAATTTAAAGTATCGTCACCCATTCTGTACCAAGTCATTACCGACTTCGAGAATTACAAGACTTTTCTTCCTGAAGTCGTCGGGTCCAGCATTGTTTCAGGGAGGGGCACTGATAAGGTCAGGGTAAGATTTGAAATAGATCTCATGAAGCGTTTTGCCTACGATTTGGAGTTTAGCCTCTTTCCAGAGAAAGAAGTCCATTGGCGATTATTGGAAAGTGATTTTTTTAAGACAAACCAAGGCAAGTGGATCTTGACGCCTCAACAGGCTAGCACTCGAGTTAAATATGAGCTGGAAGTGGGTTTTGGATTTTTGGTCCCCGGTTGGATAACAAAGAAACTCACGGAAAGCAATTTGCCACAAATGTTTGATAAGTTTGAGAGCAGAGCACAAGAGGTACAAAATCATGAATGACAAAAAAGAAAACGAAAGTACCTCATCTTCTTTTGACGATGAAAAAGATAAACCGTGGTGGACTGAGGTTGTTAAAGATGTAACAGCAGCGGGCCTTGCGACTATTTTCATGACTGAAGAGGGAGTGCGTGGTTACTTAAAAGAAAAGAAGCTTCCCAAAGAGCTTGTCTCCTTGTTCATGGAGGGGTTTAGCAGAAAAAAAGACAGTCTGTATGAAATGTTGACCCGAGAATTTGGAAAGGTTTTAGCCAAAACAGATATAAACAAAGAGCTTCAGAAGTTTTTAGAAAACCATGAAGTTAATATTAATGCAAAAATAAGCTTTAAAAAGAAAGAGGGACACCATGAAAAAAGTAATTAAAACATCGGGAGCGCCTGCTGCTATTGGGCCATATTCACAAGCTATCATGGTAGGAAACATGGTGTTTGCCTCGGGACAAATTCCTTTGGATCCAAAAAGCATGGAGATGGTGGGAAGTTCCGTGGAGGAACAAACAGAACAAGTTTTGAAAAACTTGGCTGCCGTTCTTGAAGCTGAAGGTCTTGGCCTTCGACATCTGGTTAAAACAACAGTGTTTCTAAAAAACATGGGAGACTTTCCTAAGTTTAATGCTGTTTATGAAAAACACATGGTTGCTCCCTTTCCAGCTCGTGCGACGGTTGAAGTCTCTGCCCTTCCCAAGGGCGCTTTGGTTGAAATTGAAGGGATTGCATGTCGCGAAGGCTGATTCTTGCCGCTCTGATTCTGTTTTGCTTCGTGGTAAGTGCGACTCCCCAGCTCATCAACGCCATAGCGGCGAAAGTGGGAGATCATCTGATTACTGTCCAGGACGCTTATTTTTTTCGGGGATTACAAAGACTAAGAGCGGGTGAACATCCTGTGGTTCTTTTGGAAACCGATAAGAATCTACAGTCAACGGTAAGAAAAGTAATGTTTGAGCAAATGATTGTTGAAGAGGCAAAGGCTGTTGATTTTAAAGAGCTAGATCCCAAGCAGGTTAATGAAACAGTAAAGCGACTTAAGGAAGCTGGGGGAGGAGGAGATTGGAGTCGACTACTTAAAACCTTTTCTGTTTCGGAAGCAGAAGCCGTACAAAGAGTTTCTCAGGGATTATTAGCCGAGAAGTTTTTGAAGAAAAAAATCGAGAGTCTGAATCCCGTTGTGACAGAGTCTGAAATTGAACAATACGCCAAAAATTATCCGGAAAAAGTAAAGAGATTGGGAGAGAAAAATCGCTCTCTCATTTCCGAGGCATTGAAAAAAGAACGAGTCGATAAGGGATTGCAAGATTATGTCGACTTTCTGACTGAAAAATACTCCGCAACGCTTCTTCTTTCCTGATGAAATGTGAAATAAGACATTTGACGAGCGATGATCTCGAACAAATCTATGACATTGCTAAAGCAGTTCTAACTCCTTTATGGAATAAAAAGGAGTATCAGCATTTTTTAACTGAACCGAGTTCCTTCTGCTGGGGGATTGACGATGCAGAAGGTTTGGTTTGTTTTCTTCTGACTCTAAAAACCGGATCGGTGATTGATGTTGCAGCCATTGCCACGCGACGAAATGCCCAAGGAAAGAAATGGGCGAGTCATCTTCTAAATAGCGTTTTATTACTTCCGGGAACAGAGGAAGCCTTTCTGGAAGTTGACCCTACCAATGAGCCCGCTGTTAAACTCTATCTGGGTGCAGGATTTCAGGTGCTGGGGGTGCGAAAAAAATATTACGAAGGAAAGAAAGATGCCTGGCTCATGAAATGGCAGCTCTAAGTGGTTTTTCGAATCCACGTTTTAATCCGTGGATTAGCGCTTTTGTTGCGGCGAAAGGAAGGAAGGGGGGGCTGGGAGCAGACGGTGCAACGAAACCAGTCAAGGTGCAGATTTGACTTCGGAAGATCGGCTAAGGGTTCCTGGGTGACGTAAGCTAAAAGATCAAAATAAGTACGATTTTTTTTATGGAGAAGAAACCTTTCAGGGGACAGACCGGCTTCTGTCCATTCCTGGATAAAATCTTCGCGGACAGCAAAGCAGCAACTGCCAATAGCAGGCCCAATCAGGACATGGAGCTTTTTCAAATGGGATAGCTCCCGGTAGGCTTTTTGAACGATGCCTCTTTTTACCCCTTTCCAGCCCGCATGAATGGCAGCGATCGGTCCCTCTGGTTCTTCAGTAAAAAAAAGAATCGGCAGGCAATCAGCTGTGTAAACATGAACCTCAGCTCGACTGAAATGAGCAATCGCTCCATCAGCTTGAGGTAAGGGTTCAGTGGTTTCCTCAAGAAGGCGAGGTTGTTTTAGGGATAAAATCTCATTTCCGTGGACCTGCTCAAAGAGAGGAACCGACTCCCCTTTTTTTTCAACGTCATAGCCCCACTCAATTGAGAAAAACGAACCTGTCATTGATGGTTATCCTCACGCAAAAGCGTTAGCAAATGGGTAAAGTGCTGGGGTCTTGGAGCTGAAAACTCTAATACTTGCTTGGATAAGGGATGAGTAAAAGTCAGTTGATGGGCGTGTAGGTAGGGGTGCTCAAGATGCGACATGATTTCTCGAATCCGGTCGCTAAGTTCCTCTGAACGCTTAGCCGTGAGGCCCTTGCCATACATCGGATCCCCGACAATCGAATGACCAAATTCAGATAGGTGCACTCGAATTTGATGAGTTCGACCTGTCAAAGGGAAAACCATTAAGTGGGTGAATGAATGAAAAACCTCAGCAGGTTTGAAACGCGTTTCGGCCGCTCGTCCTTGTGATGTTTTAGAGCTCATTTTCTGGCGATGAACACGGTCACGACCAATCGCCGTTTTTAGAAGCCCTTCTCTTTTTATTTGCCCCCACACCAAACACTCATAAACTTTTTTTACTTCGCGATTTTTGAATTGTTCAGAAAGAGCCTCTTGAACTTGTCGATTTTTGGCAATGAGTAAGACGCCACTCGTACCCTTATCAAGTCGATGAACAATCCCCGGCCGGATAGCTGAAGAATTAACGAATGATTGAGATTCTTTTAGGTAATGGAGAAGATAATGCACCAAAGTGTCTCCACGATGTCCTGCAGCCGGGTGAACAACCACGCCTTGCTCTTTATTGATTACCAACAGATGTTCATCCTCAAAAATGATGTTAAGGGGAGCTTCGACTGGCTGTAAGTCAGGGGTTTTATCCTCCATTAAATCAAGAGAGATCTCATCTCCCGCTTGAATGCGGACGGAATGCTTTAGGAGCGGACGAGAATTAAGTGTTACTCGTTGGTTTTTAAGATGTTCTTGAATAATCGTTCTGCTTTTATGCGTTTCCTCCGCCAAAAACACATCGATTCTCTTTCCCGAATGATCCGGAGCAACTGTAAATTTAAGAGTTGGCACGTTGTGAAAGGTCTTTATCAAAGTAGTCTAAAAAAAGCCGAGCCGTTTCTTGCGGATTCAGTTTGTAAACATGCGCTAGATTTTTGATGAACCCCTGGAGATAAACTCGAGCTGGCATGTCTTCAAGAACTTCCTCTTCGATGGCTTTCAGATAACGAATAGGGATACGGGTAATACGAAAAATTTCCTCGCGAGATAAATTAAGTTTCTCCCGCGTCAGGCGTAAGGTGTAACCTGTAACCGATTGTTGGGCATCAGATGTTTTAGGTTCTACAATTGGAGCGGCCACAGCCAATTTTAAAATCTGATCGTAATCTTGCCTTTTTTTAGGATCCGTTAGGGTGTCATAAGCTACTTCGACCCGACGAAGGTAAGCCGCGATATCTTCTGCCGACAAATTTAAATCCCCAGAGTTTGCCCGTTGGTTCAGGGCCGCTTTAACGGCGTGATAGGCAGCTACTATTTCGGTTGATGGGGCGTCCTTGCGAACCCTCAAAACTTGGTAATAATTTTCAACGGTTTGGGTCATTTTGAGATCCTGAATCTAACCCATTTAAAGTCCAAAGGGTAGTATAATGCCCAGCGTTGGACATCGGTGGCAGCGCGTGATACGACTACGCCAAGTATGCGAATTGACACTATAAGTCTGATTCTTTCCTGCTTTGTAGCAGCTTTTCTGGGAATCGCGGTATTAATCCGGAATTTTAAAAATCCCGGGTATCGAAGCTTTTCTTTGTTTTGTGTAATTTTATTAGCTCGCGATTTTTTATGCCTCATGAAGGGATTTGAAAAAACAGCCCTTTATGATCCCCAAGTATTTCTTATGGTCTCCTTATTTTTGGGACCGACTAGCCTTCTTTGGTTGAAAGAACTGCAACCAAATTGTTCTGGGTTAATCGACCGCATCAAATGGTTTTATCTCCCGCTTTTAGGAGTGATCGGAGTCGCTTCATTTTTTCCGGGGTACTCTAGATGGTCGGGGCTTCTGATTGCTTTGACCGAAACCTCCTATCTCGTTCCAGCGTACCTTTGGACGGCTGTCCTCGTCCGAAGCGAGAAACAAGAAACCTTGCCTCGAGAAAAAATGCGCTACCGTTACGCTTCATGGGGTTTAGTTGTGGTTATCGCGCTTCACCTCACGGATACTTTATATTTTTCGGATTTAAGCACTATCGTTCCTTTGGGGACCTTGGCTCGGTCTCTGTTTCTCATTTTTCTTTTCCAGTTATTTATTCAAAGAGAACTCCTTACAGCGCAAGAACTCGTCTCAAGAGCTTTTCTTTTTGGAAGCCTTTCACTGATTTTATCCGGGATTTATTGGCTGCTGGTCAGTTGGGTAGACTCTCGGCCGGGACTTTTTTTGTTCAACACCTTTGTGGCTTCCTTCGCGATTATGGTGCTGTTTGAGCCATTAAAAAATGCTGTCAGTCGCTTAATGAATATGGTCTTTTTACGAAAAAATGTGCAGCTAGAATCTGAATTGAATGCATTGGCTGAAGATCTAAGAGGCATTGCTGATCCTCGCGAATTGTCCATCAAAATCGCGGCGAGTTTAAAAAGAGTATTGGGAATTGATAAAGCCGTTCTCTTTCTTCTTGAAAAAGATGGTTTGAGCTACTTGAGAGCAGATGGTCGTTTCGAGGAGTTGGGAGGAGAACTTTCTTCTGCGAATCCACTGGTTGAATATATGACTCTTCGCCGCGGTCGTCCGTTCGTGGGGGATTCTATTCGAACAGACTTACAGTCATTTCATTCCGCTCAGGGGAGAAAGTTTTTAGAAGATTGTTTAGAGTCATTGAGAAATCTGGGCGCTGATCTTGTGGTGCCGTTTTTCTACAGCGATAAAGTCGTTGGATTTGTTGCAGCCCCATTGAGTGAACGTATTATTTTAAGCACGGATCTTCTCAGATTGTTTGTGCCGGTCTCCCGGCAAATTGCGCTTTTATTAAAGAGCGCTCAAGCTCTGACCGTTTGTCGAGACAGGGAGAAATTGGTCACGATTGGGGAAATGGCTGCTGGACTAGCTCACGAAATCAAGAATCCCCTCGGGGCGATAAAGGGCGCGGCGGAATTATTAACGCATGAAAAAAATCCGGAAAGTGCAGAGGAGTACCTGAAAATTATTCAAGATGAGGCGAATCGCCTCTCCGGTGTTTTGACCCAGTTTCTCGATTTTGCAAAGCCAAGAAAGCAGGATCCAGAATCTGTCTGCGATCCATTGAAAGTGATTGAGCATACCGCAGCACTGTGCATGCGGGACGCTAAAGTGTCCTTTCTGGTCCATTCTGATCGAAGCGATTTATCGGTTGAGGCGGATCCCGAAATCTTAAAACAGGTACTTTTGAACTTATTCTTGAATGCTATTCAAGCGATGGAAGGGCAAGCCGATGCTGCTCTCAAGGTTTTAGTTACCGAAATTAAACCCCGAAGACGCTGGGCCTGGGGCATCCCCTTATTTAAAACGATTGAGGGGTGGGAAAGGTCGGCAGAACAGCCCGATAAACCCTTTGTGGAGATCGAAGTTCAAGACAATGGTCCGGGGATCTCACCGGTCGATCGAAATAAAATTTTCACGCCCTTTTTTACGACCAAGCCGAAAGGCACCGGTCTGGGACTGGCTATTTGTTTAAGATTAATTGAATCAATTGGGGGAACGATTCAGGTCCGTCCCAATACTCCAAAAGGCACTCGAGTGATTTTACACCTTCCGGTTGCGACAAAATCTCCGAAACCGATCTCATCCTCATTTCCAGTTTTATCGCCTCAGGGGGCTACATGAGTGCGATAAATATTCTGGTGCTTGATGATGAGAAGAATATACGAAAAATTCTCTCAGCGATGTTGAAGTCGGCCGACTATCAGCCCTTTCCGGTAGCGACCTTAACGGAAGCAAAGCAGACTATCCAGAAGCAAGAAATCCAAGTGATTCTCAGCGATTTGAGGCTTGAACGGGAAGATGGCCTATCTCTTTTGAAGTGGCTTAGGGAAGAGGGCTTTAATATTCCTGTCATCATTCTAACGGCCCATGGAACGATCGATTCTGCGGTAGATTCAATGAAACAAGGAGCTTTTGATTATCTGAGCAAACCATTTGAGCGCCAGGAATTATTGAAGGTTATTGAAAAGGCTCTTCTTAATTATCGATTCAATCAAAACCACTCTGTGAAGTTAAGCGAAGGGGTGGTCTTTGTGGGCTCGTCGCCACTTTTGCAAAAGGCTCTGACGTTAGTAGAAAAAGTAGCCCCCACGGATACCACGGTATTAATCACAGGGGAGAGTGGAACGGGAAAGGAATTGATTGCTCAAGCCATTCACGAGAAAAGTCCCCGAAGCTCAGGACCCTTGATTAAAATTAATTGTGCTGCCATTCCAGAATCATTGTTGGAAAGTGAGTTGTTTGGGTACGAAAAAGGGGCTTTTACGGGAGCTCATGCTACTAAGCCAGGTCGTTTTGAACTAGCGGATAAGGGGACTTTGTTTTTGGATGAGATCGGCGAAATGTCACTTGAGATGCAAGTGAAGCTATTGCGAGTGTTACAAGAAAAAAGCTTTGAGAGGGTGGGGGGAATAAAAACTCATCATGTCGACGTTCGTTTGATTACCGCTACAAATAAAAATCTCGAGCAAGAGGTGAAAAACGGAACCTTTAGAAGTGATCTTTTTTATCGTTTGAACGTGGTTCCCATTCATCTATCTCCGTTAAGGGAACGAAAAGAGGATATCCCGCTTTTAGTCTCTCATTTTTGTAAAAAATTCGCTGCTCGTCTTAAAAGAGAAGTGCCTCGGTTTTCGCCAGAGACAATGGAATTGATGGTTCAATTTCCGTGGCCTGGAAATATCAGACAGTTGGAAAATGTGATTGAGCGATGTTTGATCATGGGGGATAGCACCGTGATTCATCCTGAACAGTTGCCCGAAGAGATTTTAGATTTTGAGGAAGAACAATTTATTGAACGGCAAGTAAAGGCTTCCGGAGGACTCAAAGAAAAAGTCAAGGATGCCACTCGCAAAATTGAGAAGAAGGCCATCGAGGAAGCTCTCATCGAAACCCAACAAAATGTGACACAGGCAGCCCGTCTCCTAAACCTGAGTCGAAAAGGTTTGCAGCTAAAAATGAAAGAATTGGGGATCCGCTCTTAAAAGCGGCACGGTAACTTCACTGCCAGTTTCAGCAATTTCGAATATTCACTATCTGGGATTTCAATCGCTCCAAGAGAAGCTAAGTGGGGAGTTAAAAATTGAATTTCGAGTAGAGTGAAGTTTTGCATTCGTAAGTGTTTGGTTAGTTCGTAGAGCGCAATTTTGGAGGTGTTATCTTTTTTTGAAAACATACTCTCAGCAAAAAAGGCCCCTCCCACTTGAACCCCGTAAACTCCGCCGACCACTTCATTGTTGGACCAAACCTCTACTGAATGTGCGTGTCCTAAATAATGAAGCTCTTTGTAAGCCCTCATAAATTCCCCATTGATCCACGTTTCCGATCGGGCAGCACATCCAACAATGACTTCAATGAAGGCCTGGTTCAGCGTGACCGAAAAAGTGTGGTCCCTAAGAACTTTCCGCAAAGAGCGGGAAACATGAAACCGATCGAGCGGTAAAATAGCCCGGGGATCAGGTCTGTACCATTCGATCTCTTCCGTCTGGGGTTCAGGCATCGGAAAAAAACCTTGGGAATAAGCCCAGAGTAGCTCTAACGATGGGGGGAGGTTTTTGGACATGGATTTCCTAAACAATCAAACGATAGCATAAAACCTCGAGACGTGTCCATAAGTGTTTGAAATAAAAGGAAAAAAAGCTTGGCCTCATCAGGTCGAGTGGGTTAAGGTATAGTTATCTCGCAACTATGAAACAGCTTCGGTTTGGGTCGTTAAAAGTTCTGGGGGTACTTGCGATTTTTTTCTTTGCTCTTAGTTTTTTTTGGAGTTCTGAAAAAAAGAAATCGCCTTACTCAAAAAGGGCCATCGCTCAATCCCTGACTGCTGCTGTTTCAAAAAACGAATTCCCGCCCGCTGGTGAAATTGCGTTGGAAGATGAAACGGAAAAAACGCTAGGACAATTCACTTATACAATTGATCAAGATCTTCAAGAATCATTGATCAAACAATTTGAGGCGTATAAACCAGACTACGGGGCCTTTGTTGCAATTGATCCCAAGACTGGGGCTATTCGTGCCTTGTTGAGTTACACCAGAAACAAAAAAGACGCCGGGAATCTAGCTCTTCGTGCTTCTTTTCCTGCAGCCTCAGTTTTCAAAATAGTGACTGCTGCAGCTGCGATCGACAAAAAGAAAGCGAATCCCGAAACCATTATTTCGTTCACCGGAGCCAATCATACTCTGTATCGTCAGAATCTTAAGCCACCGAAAAATCAAAGATGGGTTCGTAAAATGCGGCTTCGAGAAGCCTTTGCCCGCTCAGTGAATACTGTTTTTGGAAAACTAGGTATTTACACAGTTCCAAAAGAAGATCTCAATCACTACGCTGAACAATTTCAGTTTAATAAGGAAATTCCGGTTGATTTACCAGTGGAAGCGGGCACTTTTGGGTTTCTAGGGGAAGATCCTCTTTCCGTGGCTGAAGTGGCTAGTGGCTTTAACCGAAATGTATTAATGAGTCCACTCCAAGGGGCCGTGATGGCTGGAGCCATTGCCAATGACGGTCTAATGATGGAGCCCTTTTTAGTTGATTCCTTCACTCCAAACAAAGCAGGCGTCCCCTATCAGGCCGAACCTCGTCCGATGGGACAAGTGATTACTGCAGAGACGGCCCGAGAACTGCGAAGCATGATGCAGGATACAGTACGAGTCGGAACTTCCCGAAAAAGCTTTCGTGGTTTGGCTCGGCAATCGGTTAAAGCAGAAGTTGAAATGGGAGGGAAAACAGGCTCTCTCACGGGAAACAATCCCAGAGGAAAGTATGATTGGTTTGTGGGCTATGCTAAAAAAGGTGATAAAAGCGTTGGGCTTGCAGTGCTTACAATCCATGAAGAAAATTGGACTGTGAAGTCATCTTATTTAGCTAGTAAAGCAGTGGAACAGTATTTTGCTCCCGATCTCGAAGCAGTGAAAGCCCGAAGAAAGAGAAAAAAGAGCTGAGAATATGGCTGAAGAACTAGATGATTTTGGATCGACCAAAACTCTCATTCGACCTGAGGAACGGACTAAAACACCGTCTTTGTATAAAGTAGTTGTTCTCAACGATGACTTTACCCCGCAAGATTATGTTGTTCACATTTTGCAAAAATTCTTTAAGAAAAATCTTGAACAGGCCACAGAGTTGATGCTTCAAGTTCACAAAAAAGGTTTGGGGATAGCCGGTATATTTACTCTGGAAGTAGCAGAAACCAAAACGGCCCAGGTAAACGAGTATTCGAAAAGCCACAAATATCCACTGAAGTGTATAGTGGAAAAAGCTTGAGGTGATCCATGATGAGATTCACACCTGAATTAGAAAAGACCATCAGTCGTGCCATTAAAAGAGCCACTGAAGCTCGGAACGAATATGTAACTTTAGAGCATGTACTTCTGGCGGGAATCGAAGATCCGGAGATTTCGGATATTATCGAAGGGTGTTCAGGAAATTTGGAAGTGTTAAAAAAGAAGCTTGAGACGTTTATCAAAGAAAACCTAGAGGTGGTTGAGGAACTCCCATCTGATGGGGCGCCCCTGCCGGCCAAAGTAAAGGCCCCCGCCGGAGAGTTCAAACCGGTCCTAACGGTTGCTTTTCATCGGGTGATCCAGCGAGCTGTGTTGCAAGTTGAAAGTGCTGGGAAAAGTATGGTCACTTCGGGAAATCTTTTGATTGCGATACTGAAAGAAGAAGATTCGCATGCGGTTTACTTCTTAAATGAACAGGGAATCAATCATTTTGATGTCGTTCGTTATTTTGCTCATGGGATGGTCCAAGAACAACCGACTGAAAAGGAGTCCGAAGTAGAGGGAAGCCCCGAAGCCCCTAAATCTGATCCCTTAAGCACTTTTACGGTTAATTTGAACGATAGAGCGAGTAAAGGCCTCATCGATCCACTTATTGGTCGCGATGACGTGCTGGAGCGAGTAGCGCAGATCCTCTCTCGAAGAACTAAGAACAATGTTCTTCTGGTAGGAGATCCGGGAGTAGGAAAAACGGCTATCGCGGATGGCTTGGCCATAAAAATCGTCGAAAAGAAAGTTCCCGAGAAGTTAAAAGAAGCGGTCATCTATTCCTTAGATTTAGGAGCTTTGATTTCTGGTACCAAGTACCGAGGAGATTTTGAAGCACGACTAAAATCTGTCGTTAAAGCATTGGAAGAGAAAAAACATAGCATCCTGTTTATTGATGAAATGCATACGCTGGTAGGGGCGGGAGCAACCGGGGGCGGTTCTGTCGATGCTTCTAATCTTCTTAAACCAGCGCTTGCGAATCGAAGTATCACGTGTATTGGAACAACAACTTATAAAGAATACCGAGGGCACTTAGAAAAAGATCAAGCCCTTTTGCGCCGTTTTCAGAAAATTGATGTCAGAGAGCCTTCAGTGGATGATGCGATTCACATTCTTGAAGGACTTAAGGCACGGTATGAAGATTTTCATCAAGTGATTTATTCTTCCGAGGTCATCAAATCGATTGTTGAGCTTTCCGCGCGTTATATTCACTCTCGTCCTCTCCCCGATAAAGCCATTGATGTCATGGATGAAGTCGGTTCTAGACTTCGTTTGAAAGATGAACGAAGCGAAAAGATCGGTGTCACCATCCGAAATGTCGAAGAGGTTGTCTCCTCTATTGCGCAGGTACCTGCAAAGTCCGTGTCCTCTTCTGATAAAAGGCAACTGCAGACACTCGAACATGATTTAAAAGCCGTCATTTTCGGCCAAGATGCTGCGATCGAAAAGCTGGTGGCGAGCATTAAGCTTTCGAGATCGGGGCTTGGAAATCCGCTCAAGCCGATTGGGTGTTATTTGTTCACCGGCCCAACGGGCGTTGGAAAAACTGAAGTGACGAAGCAACTGGCTCGACTGCTCGGAACAGAGCTCATTCGTTTCGACATGAGCGAGTATATGGAGAAACATGCCGTTTCTAGACTCGTGGGGGCACCTCCGGGTTATGTGGGTTTCGAAGAAGGGGGGCTCTTAACCGAGCGGGTTTCTAAAAATCCCTACGCTGTCCTACTTTTCGATGAAATGGAAAAAGCCCATCCGGATATTGCCAATATTCTTCTGCAGGTAATGGACAATGGAAAGTTAACGGATACCAACGGCAAAGTAGTGGATTTTCGAAATGTGATTCTGATCATGACTTCCAATGTTGGCTCGAGAGAAGTAGCAAAGCAGGGGATGGGGATTGTACCTGCGGAAAGCAAAAAAAGATCAGACTCGGCGGTAAAGGGTGCCTTTAGTCCGGAATTTATCAATCGCCTCGACGCTGTCGTTACCTTTTCGAATTTAAACAAAGAAATGGTGATGAGAGTCATCGATAAGGCCCTGTATGAAATGGCAGAAAGTCTTTTAGAGCGAAAAATTAACGTGATTGTTTCAGACGCTGCCAAAGAGTTCATTTTTGAAAAAGGTTATGATCCGAGCTATGGAGCAAGGCCGATTGCTCGAGCTATTGATGAGCATATTAAGAAGAAATTGGTGGACGAAATTCTGTTCGGTAAATTGACGGAGGGCGGCAAAGTGCATGTCGATGTCTCCGAAGGTGTTTTGAGATTGACCGTCGAAAGCTCGTTGGTTACGACCAATTCATGATTCAGAGACTTCACATCCAAGGGATGGCCATTATTGAAGAACTGGAGATTGATTTCTCCAGTGGCTTTAATGTGATTACCGGTGAGACCGGGGCTGGAAAGTCTATTCTGATACGCGCTCTTTCGTTCTTGTTAGGTCACAAAGTAGGCCCAGATATGATCCGTAAAGGATTTGATCAGGCAACCGTAACGGGAGAGTTTTTTCTAAGACCCGATCATGATGCTTTAACCTTCTTACAAACGGTGGGTATTCCCTTTGAAAAAAGCGAAGAGGGCTCTTTGGTCATTGTCCGAAGGCAAGTGAACTCCAAGGGGAGAGCAAGCGCTTGGGTCAACGACACTCCTGTCATTGGGACTACGATAAAAGAACTTGGGCTCCATCTGGTGGATATTTTCGGGCAACATGACAATCAGAAGTTGATGCGTCCCGAATTTCATCTTTCCTACCTGGATAAGTTTTTGGAAAAGAAGAATCTCGTTCCAAACTATCGGGAGGGGTATCGAAAGTGTATTTCGAAGGTCCGTCAGATTGAAGCGACACTTAAAAACTTTATGTCTGGCCGTAAAGATTTGGACTACCACCTTTTCCGGCTTCAGGAGCTAGAGGCGTTTGGCCCCAGCGTAGATGATTTTAATACCGTGAAAGATCTCACAGAAACCTCGCGTTCATCAGTTGCCCTAAAACAAGGGCTGGGACAAGTACTCGCCAACTTTGAAAATGATGGGCAGTCTCTTAATTCTGTTCTTTGGGATTCAGTAAAAAAATTGGGGCGCATCAATGACAAAGTCTCCAGTGAAGAGTTGGCAGGTCTTCGAGACCGTGCAGAGTCCCTAGCCTCTGAAATAGATAATTTCAGTTTCGATGTGAGCCGGCTTTTAAGTTCTTTAGAAGTGGATGAAAGCAAAATTGAAGAAGCTCACAAGCGTGTTTATGGATATCAGGAGCTATTTCGAAAACACGGTGTGAGAGAAGTTGAAGATCTCATCCAAATCCGAGAAAAACTAAAAAGGGATTGTCTCAGTCAAGAAGACCTCGCTTTGGATCTGAAAAAAGAGTTGGAAGCCTTGGTAAAAGAAGCAGAAGAAATTTCTGTGGCTGCTAAAATGCTCTCAAATCAAAGATTGAAAGCTGCTCATCGTATTAAGAAGGCGGTTGAATCAGAGCTTGCTGAATTGGCTATGCCGGGTGTTCTTTTCGACGTTCTTTGGGATGAGACTGAACCCCGAGAATGGCATTTGGATTTTAGCGGACTCAATAGCAAGCCCTTAATGAATTTGTCTCGAGAATTGTGTGAGCTTCTTAAAAATCTTGGGCCCGATGGCTTTGAACAAGTAGAGTTTATGCTAGCTGCCAACCCAGGGGAACCTCTTTTGCCTCTTCTCAAAGTAGCCTCGGGAGGAGAATTGTCCCGAATCATGCTAGCGCTTAAGAAAGCATTGGTAGCCGATGCCGACACCTGTGTGCTTGTGTTTGACGAGATTGATACTGGAATTTCCGGACGAGTGGCGGATGTGGTCGGGAAGAAAATGAATGACCTTTCCAAGACATTCCAAGTCCTTTGTATTTCCCACTTGCCGCAAGTGGCAGTCTATGCAGACACCCATTTTCTGGTGAAAAAAGAATCAAAAGCCAAGCGGACAGAGTCGACAATCATCAAGCTATCTCGAGAAGACAGCACAGCGGAAATTGCAAGGCTTCTTAGCGGCTCGGAAGTCTCCAAAGCGGGTCTTGCTAACGCAAGAGCCCTCATGGATAAGGCCAAGAAACGCTCAGGAAAGCACAGTTCCGAAATCCGACTGTAATCGATTATAATGACAACATGATCAAAACGAAGCTCATCAGAGTTCTGGCTATCCTTGTTTTGTTAGCAAAGGCGCTTCCCGCCGTCTCTGAGGAACCCGTTTATGACTGCAAAAACCGAGCAGGGGAAAAAATTGAAATTTATTTGGAGGGCCAAGGGGCTAAAGTCGTAAAAAGTAATCACGAGGGAAACAAATCTCGCGAATGGATTCTTCCGCATGCTTTAGCTTTCGAGGATAAACCCCGAGAGCCCCTTCGGTATCTCTTTTCGTTTGGGAAAAATGGCTTTGAGTTCCGAGAACAAACATTTCGTGAGGTGAATCCGCAGGAGCTGAGAATGATGCTCATTCAGGAAGGGGAAGTGCTGGCTGGGTGGCAGTGTTTCTATCGTGGGGCTCAACTCACCATTAAAATGATGGAGGGCCTAACCGACGCCAGCAGAGCCGATTTCTTATTTGCTACTCGGGCAATAAAGGGCTTTGTGACCGAAGAAAAGTTGAGCGATCAATCAGTAGAAATGTTACTCCTGCTGGTCGAAAGGTATTCGCTATGGGGGAAAAAACTAGATCTCACCCAGCTTAAAAAACTGGTGATTCCAGTTTTTCAGCCGGTCGTATATCTTTCGTCATCGATGGTTAAGCAAGTAAGTGAGCGCTTAACTGAAGCAGGGCGAGCGACTTGGAATCTCATCTTGTCGGAAGAAAACTTTTCGGGGTTTGCACCCATTCAAAGATGGATATTTTGGGTGGCGTTAGCCGTAAGAAATAACAATGAAGCGGTCCGAGCCGGCATCAGGGGCTTTGTGAAATCGCCTCTTTTCCAAGACAAAAACATGCAGAAATTTTTTCAGACAGAGACAAGGACGTCGCTTAAAGGAGTTTCGGTAGAACAATTTAATCAAATCGTCGGGGATGGATTATCAGAGGGTGAAAAGGCCTTTTTTCAGAAGATTTGGAAAGAACGGAATCTCTAGTCAGTTGGTGTTTCAGTGGTGAACCTATTAATTTCTTCCGGTGTGTAGCCTTTCGGATTGTCTGAAGGCACGATTACATCTTCATCGTTGTTTTGAGTTCCGCCTGTTGGGGAAGAGGTTGTCCGACGAGTAGTCGTGGCCCCGCTATCGGAGGACATGGGAGTTCCGTCTGCGCCGCTGCCATCCCCATCGGCTTTATCTCCCACACCTCTCTTAAGTTTTTTAACCTTTCCTGTTTTTTTTGAATAGATTGAATTTAGCTTTTTTCCACCAGGTTTATATTTCTTTTTGGGATTATAGAGGTAGCCAGGATTACGAGAAGCTCCGGCACGAATGGATTCGAGAGCTGCTGCGGTCAGCTGGCACGAACTAGGGGATTCCTTGTCCTCCGCAGCAAAAATTCGTTGCAGTCGATTTTTTGAAGCCTCCAACATGCCTCCGGTTTCTAAACAAAGACCACAACCTGCATCAGTTCCCGGAGGAGGTTTGCAATCTCCCTGATTTTTACACTGAGCTGCACAGCAATTGCTATGCCCGGATTCGTGAAGAGCAACGCCTGCCGAACATTTTTGTTCCGAAACTGTTGAGAAACTGGGGCTACCACTGGGACAGAGATTCGAGCAGCCAGCAACCGGATCTTTTTCGGGATCTTTACCGCACTGGACACTGGGAATGGGCTCTCTCACAAAAGCTTGAATAGAAGCTACTTTGTTACCGCCCTCGAGCCATGGAAAAGCGGCTTGGAGGTTACAAGCTTCTATTGCTTGTTGTTCAAGAGCATTGGGATCGCTGGAATAATCATCTCCCCACCAACGAAAGATGGGAATCACATGAACATCTGCTTTCGCATATTCCTCAACAATCAGCTTAACGGATTCCATTGCACATTTAACTGCCGGGCTTCCCTTGGGAAGCAAAAAGCAATAGGGCTTAGCGAGCGAAAGTTTGGTCCCTCCTTGCCCATTTTTTGAATCGTTGGCCGACGGAAAAGGAGGGGGATCATCGTCTTCTGGGCCTGAATCATTTTTTGTATTAGAAGGCTGGGAAGTAGAAGGGTCGGAGTTCGGCCCGCGGTTTTTAATAGTCGAAGGGGTTGGAGTAGTCGATGAAGAATCCCCGGGATTGCTATCAGCGGGGGAAATCTGAGAAAGAAGAGCGCGTCTGGGTTGTCCTTCATTTGATTGGACGGTTTGAAAACCTTGTTTAGGAGGGGCTTTGTAAGGATCAAGGGACACGCGATCTAAGGATTCCGTTTTTTGCAAAGTAATGGGTTGAGTTCGGGAACTATCTGACGAGTTCGTCGAAGAACCTGATAAGGAGTTCGCAGGGACAGTGGAATGAGGGTTCAATAGAGCGTTAACGGGGGGAGCGGATAAAGATTGATTTGGCTGGAGGAGAGGCGCTTCGGATTCTGCTTTTGATGTCGTTATGGGATGCGTTTCTTGAATGGGCACGGAGGAAGATTCGGTTGAGATGGGCGAAGGATTCGTACCCGAGTTGTCTTTCAGGAGTTCTGGGGCAGGAAATACCTTTTGGATTTGCGAATGAATTTCAGAGCTGTCGGGGCTTGAAAACTGGAGTGCGCCGAAATTTTCCGGTGATGGTTCCTCGGGAGGTACCGTCACTTTTGGTTTTGAATTTGAATTGGAAACCAAAGAATCTTTGATCAGTGCTCGGGGAGTCTGTTTAGAAAAGTAAACTAAAACAGCAGCAAGTGGGATCATCGCCAGAGCTCCCCACATTAACTGTGAACCTAAATTTTTCGGATCCTTTGGCATAAGTTCCCTTCTTCTTTTCGGTATTTAGAGGCCAAGAACCAAGTAAATTATCAGGTAATAGCTTTTAGAAATGAAAAGCTGCATCAGAAATGCCAGCCCTGTTTCGTGCCCCGCATCAAGCGAATTCATCGAGTGATCAGTGTCCAGCTCTTGTCGTTTTGGTAGAAGTGCGGCACTTTAAGAAACTCATGCATGCACTTCCTTTAATTATCGGTGTTCTTTGTGTTCTCACGATTGCCTTTCGTACTTACAGTGCTTTTATAGCTGCCCGGGTTTGTGTCTTAGATGATTTAAAAAAAACTCCGGCTTATTTGCTTAATGATGGTCAAAACTATCATCCCACCCATAAGTGGGTTTTGTTTGGCCATCATTTCGCGGCGATTTCCGGAGCCGGGCCTTTGATTGGACCCGTTCTGGCAGCACAATTTGGATACCTTCCTGGGCTTCTTTGGCTGCTGGTGGGAGTGGTACTTGCTGGAGCCGTTCAGGATTTTGTTATTTTAGTTGCGTCGATGCGTTGTCAGGGAAAGTCGCTCGCAGAAATTGTAAAGATGGAATTGGGGACAAAGGCCGGAATAGCTGCCGGGTTGGCTGTTTTATTTGTGTTGATCATAGCGCTTGCTGGGTTGGGTTTAGTCGTTGTGAATGCTTTGAGCGAGAGCGCTTGGGGGACTTTTACTATTGCAATGACCATTCCGATTGCGTTTTTCATGGGATTATACGCCTATAAAATTCGCCCGGGGCGATTGGGTGAAGCCACGGTTCTGGGGGTGATGGCCCTTTTGGCAGCCGTAGGATTTGGAGAAGAAATTGCCCGTTCCTCTTGGGCGAATGTTTTTTCGCTCACGAAAAATCAGATCACTCTTGCAATGATGATTTACGGATTTACGGCCTCGGTTCTTCCTGTGTGGCTTTTACTGTGTCCTCGGGACTATCTTTCTTCCTTCTTAAAAATTGGAACCATTGGACTCCTCGTGCTTGGCGTCCTGGTGGTTAACCCCGAAATTAAACTTCCCGCTCTCACTTCGTTTATTCACGGTGGGGGGCCGATTGTCTCGGGAAAAGTATTCCCCTTTGTTTTTATCACCATCATGTGTGGAGCCGTTTCTGGTTTTCATGCTCTTGTCGCTTCGGGAACAACTCCAAAAATGGTGAGTCGCGAATCCGATTGCAGAGTCATTGGCTATGGCGCGATGCTGATTGAAGGGTTAGTAGGGGTGGTGGCTCTGATTGCTGTCTCAAGCCTTCATCCTGGCGATTACTTTGCGATCAATGTCAGTGCTGAAAAATTTGAAGGCCTAAAACTCATGGGCTATCACATCGAAGAGTTGCCGGTATTGGAGTCTGAAGTTCAAGAAAAAGTTCAGGGGAGAACAGGGGGGGCGGTTTCCCTGGCCATCGGAATGGCCAAGATCCTTTCTCAGATCCCAGGACTGACTAGTTTTTTATCCTACTGGTATCACTTTTGTATTATGTTCGAGGCCCTATTTATTCTCACAACAATTGATACGGGCACTCGAATTGCGAGATTTGTTCTTCAAGAATTCCTTGGGAAAATAGACAAACGATTTGAACGAGCTGATTGGACCCCGGGTACTATTATTACTTCGCTGATCACCGTGTGCGCTTGGGGATATTTTATTTTCACTGGGAGTATTGGGACGGTGTGGCCGATGTTTGGAATCGCAAATCAGCTTTTAGCAGTCATTGCGCTCGGAACGGCCACTCTCGTTCTTCGCACCTGGGGGAAGAAACAGTATCAGTGGATTACCTTAGTCCCTATGATTTTTGTGCTCATCACGACGAGTTCGGGCGCTTGGGAGCTAAGTCGAGACGTCTTTGTCCCATGGATCAAGTCCGGCCAAAGCGAGTCTATTTTGAGAGGCTCAATTGATCTCGCTCTGACGGCTCTTCTTTTTACCTGCTTAGGAGTCCTTGCTGTTCAGACCTTCCTGAAGGTCAACTCAAGGCGTGCGAGAAAAGAAGTTCGCGATATTTAGGCAATGGCCAGTGCTTATCTGCAATGGTCATTTCCGTTTTGTCACAGAGTTTTCGGAGTTCCACGCTCAAGGGAATTGCCACATCCGATAGAACTTTCATCATTTCTTCCTCTGATTGTCCAGACTCGGTTTCTTTGAGAGTCGTCGACAGAGAGCTCAGAGTAGCTAAGATACCGACATATAAAAGTTCCAGTTCCTTGATCCTGTTTTGGCATTGGCTTTTTGCTTCTGACTGAGTGAGGGAGTCTTTGAAAGTAAGGACTTCTTTCAATTGTTCTTCGAGAGCGGGCAATACATGTCCTTGCACGAGATCGCGCAGGGTCGAAAGCTCGATTGAAATCGTTTTATTATATCTTTCTACCGCAATATGATAGCGCGCATGGATCTCAGCTTCAGTGAGAACCTTCATGCGAGTGAGAAACTCAGTAGCCTTAGGATCTTTGAGAGTGCTCACTGCTTCAGGAGTCCGCTGGAGTACTGGGAGGCCTCGCTCCTTGGCTTCCTTTTGCCAAGCTTCTGAATAGTTATTTCCACCAAAACGAATCGCTTTGCTTTGGGTGGTATAGGCCCGAATTAATTCCATGACGGCTTCGTCCCGACTTCCAGGTTTTTTGGCTAAGAGAGCTTTCAGATCTTCGGTGGCCTGGTGAAAAGTATCAGCTACCGCTGCATTCACAATTGAAACAGGAACGCTCACGTTAGCTGAGGCCCCGACCGCTCGGAATTCAAATTTATTTCCAGTAAAAGCAAACGGACTGGTTCGATTTCTATCCGTGTAGTCTTTTGAAATGTCGGGAATATGCCCCACTCCCAAATGAATGATTTGAGCTTCAGTCGCCTGACTAGCTACACCTTTTTCAATATTGGTGAGGATCGTTTCGAGAAGCTCACCTAGGAAAACAGAAATAATAGCAGGAGGAGCTTCATTGGCTCCTAAGCGGTGGTCATTCCCCGCAGAGGCAATGCTGGCCCTCAGAACCGCCGCATGTTTATAAACCGCTTTAAGAACCACTGCGATCATGGCGAGAAAGCGAAGATTCTGGTGCGGGGTGCTTCCTGGCTCTAAAAGATTTTCGCCTTTGTCATTGCAAATGCTCCAGTTGCAATGCTTCCCGCTGCCATTGATACCAGCAAACGGCTTTTCGTGGGTTAAACAGACCATTTCGTGTTGATAAGCCACTCGCTTCAAGGTCTCCATCAGAAGTGTATTATGGTCGGCGGCAATATTGGCCGATTCAAAAATAGGCGCCACTTCAAATTGACTGGGAGCAACCTCATTGTGTCTAGTTTTTAAAGGAATTCCCAGTCGGTAAGCTTCAAACTCTAAATCCTCCATGAACTCTTTAACTCGATTAGGAATAGAACCAAAATAGTGATCCTCTAACTGTTGGCCTCGGCTGGAGGGAGCTCCCAGCAGCGTTCTACCAGTCAAAACAAGATCGGGACGCTGCCTTGCCAAGTCTCTATCGAGTAGAAAATATTCTTGTTCAGCTCCCAGAGTGGCGGTGACCGACTTCACATCGACATCCCCTATTAATTTCAGGAATTCACAAGCCTCTTTTGAGAGGATTTGGTTGGATCGAAGGAGGGGAGTCTTATTGTCGAGAGCTTCTCCATGGTAACCAAAAAAAACGGTCGGAATGCACAGGGTGTGTCCTCGAACTCCCTCGATAATAAAGAGAGGGGAAGAAGGATCCCAAGCAGTATAACCCCGAGCTTCAAAAGTGGAGCGCATCCCTCCACTGGGAAAGCTAGAAGCATCAGGCTCTCCCTGAATGAGTTGGGTTCCCGTGAAACGCTCCATAACTCGAATTTCTGAGTGGTAAGAGTGCTGGATTGAGATAAAGGCATCATGCTTTTCAGCTGTGAGTCCGGTCATGGGTTGAAACCAATGGCAAAAATGAGTAGCCCCTTTTTGCACGGCCCATTCTTTGATGGCTGTAGCGATAGCATCGGCAGTTTCGCTAGTTAGTTTTTTTCCCTGGTCTAAAGATTTAACAAGATTTAAATAAGCTTCCTTGGGAAGTTTCTCCCTCATCTGGGTGAGACCGAAGGTTAGCTCTCCGAAATAGTCAGAAATGGGCGTAGGTTGGTCGGGGCGTTCTAAGATTTTCATGGTTTCCTTTCAGGCCTTTGGAATTTAACTAAACTCCAAAGACAATCGTTAGCTGTGCCTCTAAAAAAACAAACGTCTTTTAAAAGCTCAGTCATACTTTACGGGATTTTATCGGATCTATTCAATGGAAATTACGAAAGTAAAACATTGGCGCGGCTGGTTATGTGTGTGTGGGGCATTTCGCCGATAATCATTTGAATGAAAAAAATGAACAAATCCTTGGTGCTTCCCCTGTTTTTATTAGTGCTGATCACATCGGGCTTATCTTTCGGGGAACCACGACTCAATGGCGGGCTAGCGATTAATCTTTTAGGTGGGTTTAGCTCCACGAACCATGAACAATCAGCTTTGGGGGGAGTCGAAAGCCAAATGGGGCTGAGTTATGGTTTTGGTTTAGAGTTTCCTGTTTTGCCAACCGTCTCAGTGGAAATCGACTTCTTGAATGCTCAAAAGAGCTTTGAATTTCTGCCAATGGGTGGAGGGGTAAAAGAATCTTACTATCTTAACTATTTGGAAACTCCAGTTCTCATCAAATGGCTGCTATCAAAAAACTTCAATTTAAAAGTGGGTCCCTATCTCAGTGGGCTCATGATTAGCGCCACCAAAGAAGCGGGTGGAGTTTCATCGCCGGTCAAATCGGAATTCAAGAATGACTACGGAGTGACCTTTGGGGCTTGGTTTGGATTTCAAACTAAGAAGAACCTGCTGATTGGTTTGGATCTCAGGTACGATTTAGGGATGTCGGATATCCGCAATGACAGCTTGGCCGACAGTCACCTTTACACGCGAACCCTGATGGGCCTTCTCAACTTTACTTTCCTCTTCAAGTAAACTTGAAGCACTCAGAAAGTAATCTTTACTTTTTTCCCGTGATTTTATTGAGCTCTTCCAACATGGCGTGAAGTTTGTGGTGAAGAGATTGAAGTCTTTCTAAATTTCCTTGCACTTCTTCCGCTGCAGTCCCAAATCGGTGAGTGGAGTGTGAAGGAGCTTTGACTGGCTCCTGGTTTTCAGCCGCTTTCTTAACGGCTGAAGTTTGTTGCAACAAATCTTTGATATCTACATACATGAACGCGTGTCCTGTGCTTCTGTCTCTGTGAGCCATACTACCTCCGCTTAAATCGCTTCAACTCTTTGACTCTTTCTCTTAAAGAGCGTTTTCGCGCTCTTTACGTGGGAATTAAAAAGCAACCTGTGTGCCATGGTAGGCAGTATTCAAAAACTATTAAAAGACAGTAAAAACAATGAGTTATGATAGATCGGGAGTCTTCACTTGGTGGCGGGTGACAAAAAGAGCCCCCACCTAAATTAAAAGGTGCCCAGTTTTGTTCTCAAATTACCGATACGCACTGTGAGGTACTCTATGATGTCTTCTGGAATTTTAGTTCTCATAGAATCGCGAGTTGATCGTTTTTTGCTCGGGGTTGGATTGGTGTTGTCTGTTTTTGCTGGAGTCTTGTTGCTAACGCAATCCCAAGAGTCAGACTTTTTAGGCAAGAGCCCAGTGATTGGAATGATCAAAACCTTCTCTGGAGTTAACAGACGGCATGCGCGAGCTCTTTCTTGGGGCAAGATTGATAAAGAAAGTAAGCTCTACTTAAAGGATATGATTTATACGCCTCCTAAAAGTTCAGCTGAAGTCATTTTGAATTCAAATGAAAAACTTACCTTAGAGCCTGATTCAATGGTTGAGTTCGATTCAGTATCTTCTGACCGATTCAATATCGTTTTGATTCAAGGGGCTGCCAAATTGATTTCCGATAAGGGAACTGAGAAAGCGGTTATGCCCGCGTTGGCACCGGTTGAAGTGCAAATCCCCGAGGTTCAAAAACCCCAATTGCCTATCTTTTTTATCGACACAAAATCATGGGAAGCCAGCCAGAAAAGCCTGGTTCAATCTGTATACAGCTCTGTAAAATCAACAAAACTTCTTCCGGAATCTCAGGTTAAGACAGCGCTAGTCGATTTGAATTCTATTTCAGACTACAAGCTAGATTTATTGCCTCCCAAAATTACCAATACCGATGATTCTGCCGGGCCTTGGTATCGGCTTGCTTGGACGGTTCTTCCGGTTAAGGGGACAGTCTATGAAATAGAAGTGTCTCGAAGTGCAGATTTCAAGTCAGTCATCAAACATGAAACTGAGCGGACTGGTTTAGAAATCCAATTTTTGGAGGAAGGCTCCCACTACTGGCGAGTCGTTGCTAAAAATGGAAAGGAGAAAAATCAATCTCCTTCAGAGTCATTAGTGGTTCCTCCGATTCGAAGGAATGTTAACGGAAAAGAGGGGGAGTAAACGGTGGAAAGATTATCTACTTCATTTCGCCGCTATTTATTGGCCGGTGCCATGGGGTGTCTTTCTGTCCTTCTCATACAGCTAAGTTCTCAAGCCGCGACTCCTGAACATGAGGCTGCTAAACCCATCAAAAAAGGTTCCAGAAAAATCGGCGTAAAATCTCCTGGCGAGGATCCCTGTCTCGGAGGGAGAGGTCTGGCTGCCTTTGCCAATGGAGATGATTACAACATGGAAGGCATGGTGTCTTTTCTGACGGACAGTAATTGTCAGGAACGCCAATCCCAAATCGTCCGAGATGCTTTGTCGCAAAGAATAGCTTTCAATGAGGCTCCATTTCATTTAAAGCAGATAGCGACACATTTCGATTCAACTTCTTTACAAAGTATTGAACAAACAAATCAAACTCTCATGAGGGTCGTGCCCACCGTTCTCAGGGAACATCCCCTCACCAATAAAGCGATTCTCCCTGTTTTGGGACAAGTGGCAGTCTTGTCACAACCGGCTGCTCGGAAGATATTGGCGACAATGATTCAGACGGAACTTGTTTCCAGCGATTCTTTAATAAAAACGTCCAATCGAGAAAAAGGAAATCTTGCCAATGATCTTGCAAAAACAATTTTAGCCTATGGAGCCAGCAGTCCCCTCATTGCAGCTGAGCTAGCAGAGGCCACTGAGGAGATGGCGCTTTCAGCCCAAGTTGACTCTTTAGGAAAGGTTTTGAGCGCCCTAGCGGAAGCTGCGCGAGCAGAAGAAGAACTGATTCCTACCTTAGAGTTGAGTGTGGGAGGAACTCGGCGCGGGTTAGAGAAGGGGGAGAAGTTTCTGTCGGCTCAAGAAAAGCAAGCCCTGTTAAAGACTATCTTTGAACGAATCAAACCAAACTTCTTGGCTGAACCAGAGTTTGATGGGGTTTCCTCAGATTACAATCGGGCTTTGAAAGTGTTGTTAAAGAATAAATCCTTAATGCAAACGAATCTTCGAGATGCGTGGAAGGAGTGTTTGCAAATACTTTCGGTGAATCGTAATCAAAGTGCTCTTGCAGTAGCCATCGGACTGTCTCTAACGGGAGACATGGTTTATTTAAACAGAAATGAAAAGCAATTGCTTTTGATGGCTTCGAATAATTATCGATTTCTGGCTGTTGCAGTTCAGCGTTCATTCCTGGCCGCTTGGAATGAAGCTTGGGATAGCCTTTATGATCACAAAATTCCTCCTGCTCTTTTCAACTCTCGAAAAGATAAATATTTCATTCCGACGGTTGAAGGGATCCTAGAACTCGATCCTGAATTCATTGAACGGGATTGGGTAAAGTTCGTCTGGGAAAAGGGATTTGTTAAAGACGAACAAATTGAAACGCGATTTCCAAAGATCATGTTGGTTCAGCTGAAACGCAGAGAGAATGCACTGAAAAGACTAATGGTTGACTCAACTCTTCAGAACCAAATGACTGCTTTAGCAGAAACAATGGCCGTGTCCCGATTTTTGAGTAGTGTCCAGATTCCCGCTCTGAATGGTTGGATCAAAAAGAACGAACCGTCAAACTAACGAACTGCCGCCATCCACACAAAGATTCATTCCCGTTATATACGCACTGTCCAAAAAAAAGCGAACAGCGTTCCAGATGTCTTGTGGGCTTCCTGTTCGCTTTAATAGGGTTCGTGATGCATGTAAGAACTTTTCTTTATCCGTGAAGTTTTCCGGAAGAAGAACAGGTCCCGGGCTAATGGCATTGACTCGAGTATGAGGCGCCAGTTCATTCGCCAAGTTACGGGTCAGGGCCAACAGCGCCCCTTTGGCTGCCGTGTAAGCGATGTATCCCTGCAAAGGTTTGAAGGCGAAGATATCTACGAGGTTAATGATATGACTTGGCTTAGCTAAATGGGGAATGAATGCCTGAGTTAAAAAGAAATGGCCCTTCACATTAGTGTCAAACAACTCATCCCAGGAATCCGGGGTCACCTGCTCTAGGGGTGTCCGGTAAAACTGACTGGCTACATGAATAATGCCAAAAACAGGTCCGTATTGTTCCGCCGCTTTTTGCGCAAGTGCCTTCGCAGATTCTGGTTTTCTTAAGTCAAAGGGATAACCCTTAAACCGACCTCGAAATTGCTTTTCAAGATCGATGAGTTCTGGGGATAAGTGGTGATAGGTTCCCGAAATGAGATAGCCCGCCTCTAAGAGATGTTGAGTCAGTGTTAGTCCAATACGTCGCGCACATCCGACAATGACGATATGTCCTTTTTCTAAATTCACTTTGGCAGACTAAAGTGCCAAGCGTGAATTGACAACAGTTCCTCCTTTGAAGTTCTTACAAAAATGTGCGACAGTTATAGGGGAATTTTTGAGAAGGAGCGATATGAACAGTGTTTTTGTACTGGGGGCCGACACGAGCGTTGGAAAAACTGCTGTCAGTGCTGCGTTGCTGAAAGCGGGGCTGGGGCATGGGGAAGTTTGCTATTGGAAACCTGTCGAGACGGGCACCATCGTAGGCAGTGATACGGAAGAGGTTCGGTCGTTGACGGGACTACCTAGCGAAAATTTAATTCTCGATTCCGTTTATCGATTTGCTGATCCGATGGCTGCTTTTTTGGCCGCGGAAAAATGGGGAAAGAGTTTGGAGCTTGAGGCCATTACTCAGCAATTTAAAAGATTTAAAGATCAGGGCAAAACTCTGATCATTGAAGGTACGGGCGGGTTGTTAGCCCCTCTGAACGAACAATATTTTCAGGCCGATTTAATCCAGAAATTAGGGTGTCAGGTAATCGTTGTGGGAGAAGACAGGACTGGAATCGTTAACCAGGTTTTGATGACGCTTCGATGCGCCAGAGATTGGAAGTTGGATATCGTGGGGGTTGTGCTGATGAACAGTCGTGGAAATTTGGGAAATGCCCCTGCGATTGATCGATTTGGTGGTGGGGTAAAAGTTATTTTGGAGATTCCGCCCATGCCTGATAAGCGCTCACTCGTCGCCCATTTGGCAGCTTCTAATGAGTTGAGAAAGGTCTTAGGAGTTCCCATTATTCCTACTTGAAATCACTTTGAAGCCGTCGCTGCGAAAAGCTTGGACTAAGTACGTCGAGTATGAAATTGCTTTGGTCTCAGCTGCGCTTGCCTTTCACACTCTTTTAGCTGTTGTGCCAGTTTTAGGCTTTGGGTTTTGGTATCTCCGACGCCTGGGAATCACCCAAAAGTGGATTTTGATGACCCGCCAGTACGTCCTAGAACATTTAAATGTGAGTTCAAGCGCGGCGTTTTTAAAACACTTTGATGAAATCACTTCCAATATTCAGGCGAGAAGTTGGGGGTGGGTCGGTTTTGCGGTTTTACTCTACACCTCGGTGAGTTTGTTGGCCAAGTTTGGAAGGGGACTGGATTCAGTAATGAACATCTCCTCAGAAGTGAAGGGGGACTGGATTCACAAAGGGAAAGTGTGGTTGAGAAGGGCCTGTGGGCTGGTAAGTTTACCTTTAGCTCTCACTATTTCAGTAGTGGTTTCTCAGTGGATCAAGCAGGATTCCTGGTTTAATCAATTTCTTGAAATTAAGCATTGGGGGCCGGTGCTCATGGTCCCGCTCTCTTGGGCAACGACAGTTATTTCAGTATTTTTTGTTTATTACTTTATTCCGACACAGCGAGTGGGCGTGAGGGCAGCTTTTAGATTGGCGTTGCTGATTGGGCCAGTTCTGGAACTGCTGCGAATCTTGGTGGGGATTTATGCGAAGAGTGCTTTTGCCGGTCAGAAAATCTACGGCGTCTTTGCGGTGATCCCTATTTTTATTCTATGGATTCAATTGAGCTGGGCAGTGCTCTTGTCTGGAGCAGTTTGGTTGAAGGCGAATATGAGCAAGTAGGAGGAGAAAAACGTGGCTTTTTCAGTTGAACTTTTAAAAAAAAAGGAAGTCCTTGCACCCTTCATAAAGGTGTACGATGAAAAGGAAATACTTTTTCATCAAGGGCAAATTGGTAAATCGTTATTTGTGATTCTAAAGGGCCGAGTTCATCTTCTTTTGGAGTCGGATCGGGGGGAACACGTATTTTCGGTAGCCTCTCCTGGCGATTTGCTGGGTGAAAAAGCACTGCTCAGCGATATTCCATATCACAGAGTATTTTCCGCCGAAGCTGCCGAGCCCGTGTTGGCGATTGAACTCAACTACACCGATCTGATTACGTTGCAAAAAACGGAACCGGAACTGATTTTAGATATTCTGAAAAGGTCCTTCGAGGTTTCCACCAAACGCCTCGAGCAGGCTAATTACTTGTGTCGTATCTTAAAGGGAAAAAATTTAAAGAAAAGATTCTTAGATTGTGTTCTTTATGTTGCGCAGTTTACAGGAAGCCAATCTGAAAAGGGCATTCGCATTCCCTCCCTTCTGCAGGCCCTAGACTATAATCTGGAATTGGACCGATCTGAAAAAGATAACTTTCTAAAGGAACTCATCCAAGCCGGAGCTTTAATCGTTCAGGATAATGGAGTCTGTTATCTCCTGGTGGAAAAGATGCTGACACTTTCAGATGCGAAATAGGGCACTTCTTCAAGTCCCTCGCGTATACCAATCGAATACAACCTTAAAATGAAGGGCAGCTGATGGCACTGCCCTTGCTGTATAGGCTCCGAGAAAGCGAAGTCGCTTGGTGTGCGACTTCAGGGAGCTGTTTTGAAAGTATGTTTTGCTCTAACGGTTTTTGTGTCGCTTGTGTGGGGACTTGCTTTGTTTGCGGGGATTCTCTCCAAACAGCAAGGGGCAATTTCTTTCTTGGCCGCGGTTTTTTTAGCGGAAGCTGTTTTTTGGAAATGGAAATTTTTTTCAAGGTTACGTCGACCTAAAAGTCGCCTTCTCGCTTTGTTTGCTAAGAACGATCTCAACTCTGATTCTCTTCTCGTTCATGAGATTCAAGACCAGCTACGACAAAATCCCACTCCGCGAGAACGGGAAGTGCTCAATAATTGGCTGAGTCTAGTGGAGCTACGACATCTAGTGATTCACTCTCCCCGGAGCGCCAAGGAGGCTCTCCAAGAAGCCTTTATTTTTAGAGGAAAATTCGAGGAAACGACCCAAGAGTTGCAAAACTCTGGGTTCTCTATCGATGATTATTCAATTCAAGATATTGCGGATGCAGCTACGTCCGTTTCAGGCCTGTTCTGGAAAGTCTTTAGAATAGCCAATGACGGAGGAAATCCTTTGTCTAAACCCGCGCGCCAGATTCTTGAGCTGTCGCTGGGAAAACCATTCGAAGCTCATATTTATGCTCGATATGTAGAGACTCTAACAGACTCCATCCAGCGCGAAGGCGGCGTGCCTTTCTTGTTATTGAATCTGATTTGCAGAGGGCAATGGGAATGGGCTAAGCCCCTGGGGCAGCGCCTCTTAACGAGCGATTTATCAATTGATGAGGAGAGCCGGGCCTGTCTTTATTGGATGAGCGAAATACAATGGTTTACTCGTCGATTAGTAACCGTTCCCGATTTTGAAACAACCATCAGGTACTTATATCATTTATGTTTTGTTAACCCTGAACGAGTGGGTTTTCTCGAAATTGACAGCCAATTTTTTTCGCAATTCGAAACAGTAAATGAATTAGCAAAGGAAGGGTTCCTCTTTAAAGAGACTCTCATCGATCGGGTTCTGCACCTCTGGGGTGAGCAAGCATTCTTTTTTGATTTGCTTTTTAGAGATACATTGCAAGTGCTAACTCGCCAAAAGAGCAAAATTTACCAGAGTCGAGAAAGTTGGCTGAAGTGGTGGGAGCGAGAAAAAGAGGAATTTGAAAAGGAGTACTTGTTTTTGGTCGAGGGTAATCTTCACTATGCCTCTCATCAATTTGATGAAGCCCTGGAGTTCTTTGATAAGGCGCTAGAAATAAATCCTCATCTGAGACCGGCCTTGTTAAATCGGTTGTTTGGTTTAGCCAAAACAAACAAGTCCAGTGCTCATGAAAAATCTGTCGATGAGATCCTACAGATGAAGTCTCTTTATCCCAGCTCTTTGTCGGTGATTGGAAATTCATTTTTGCTCTTGGGCCGGGATGAGGAAGCCAAAAGGATCTATGCCAGACTATCTCAAGTGGATGGCTGGTCTCGAAAAACTGATTACTATCAGTCGACTTTTTGTTTCGAGAATGGACTCTTCGAAAAGGCTCTTCAATTTGCGCTAAAAGCCCACCAGTTGAATCCAGAGGATATGAGCGTAGGTTTTCATTTGAGTCAGTGCTACAGCGCCGTGGGAAAGAAAGGTGAAGCTTTAGAGATATTAAAAAACTTAGATGGCAAAGGGCCGCAATGGCTTAGTTACTATCGATTTACTTTGGAGCGCGATGCCGGCCGAATGAGAGAAGCTCATCAAACGCTTTTGCAAATTCCCACAGAGTACTTTGACGATCCAGATGAGTTAGAAGCTGCACTCGATTTTGCCAAAAACTCTAGCGATCTGAATTTGCTGCGGCGCCTCAAGTCTCGGGCCTAAACGTGTCACAAAGCTTGCCGGGACCCCAAATCCACGATAAGACTCCGGTTTAATTTGTCTTAGCTAAGGGGGCTAATCGTGAATATCAACAGTGCTGATCGTTTTGATGCCATCATCGTCGGTGGGGGCCACAATGGCTTGGTAACCGCCAATTATCTCCAAAGAGCTGGTTTAAACACTCTCGTTTTGGAACGCCGCTATATCGTCGGTGGAGCCTGTGTCACCGAAGAAGTTTTCCCTGGGTATAAAGTTTCAACGACAAGTTATGTCTGCAGCCTTTTTCGCCCAGAGATCATTCGCGATTTAGAGCTAAAAAAGTTTGGCTATGAGATCTTAGAACGAAACCCCTCTTCTTTTTCTCCTTATCCAGGAAATCGATATTTAATGTTCTGGCGAGACCAGAAAAAAACCTGCGAAGAAATTGCTAAATTTTCAAAAAAAGATGCGGAAAAATATCCAGAATTCGAGAAAAAGTTAGAAGAATTGTCTCAATTTGTTCAGCCGCTCTTAAACATGGTTCCACCGGATCCAACGAGTCGAAATCCACGTGATCTGATTGAGAGCTTAAAACTTCTTATCCGAGTCAAAGGGTTGGGTCGGGATATTTACGAGCACCTGAAAGTGTTTGCTATGAGCGTATCAGACTACCTGGATATGTGGTTTGAATCTGAAGAGCTTAAAGTTCGTATGGCAACTGATGGCGTGATCGGGGCTTGGGCAGGGCCTTGCACTCCGGGAACAGCCTACGTTCTATTTCACCACGTCATGGGTGAAACGGAAGGCCGACCTGGTGTTTGGGGATATGTCCGAGGTGGAATGGGTGGGTTAACGCAGGCTTTAGCGAAATCTTTTGAATCAGTTGGTGGAACAATCATTACCAACGCTGATGTTGAAAAGATTCTGGTAAAAGATGGCGAAGCTCGTGGCGTTGCTTTAAAAGACGGTCGGGAATTCTATGCGAAGAAAGTGATTTCCAACGCGGATCCCAATCGAACCTTCTTGCAAATGTTGGGAGAAGAACATCTTCCAGGAGATTTTGCTGATGGTATTAAGAAAATCAAATATCGAAGTGGTGTGATTAAGATCAATGTGGCTTTAAATGAACTCCCCAACTTTACAGCTTTGCCAGGAAAAGAAGCTGGTCCTCAGCACCGCGGTACCATTCATATCGCTCCGACCATCGAGTATATGGAAAAAGCATTTGAAGACGCTCGAAGAGGTATCCCATCTGAAAATCCAGTGATTGAAATGACCATTCCTTCTACTGTGGATAACACGTTGACTCCTCCTGGAAAGCATCTGATGTCGATGTTTGTTCAATATGCTCCGCTGGAGAGAACAGACGGAAAAGGATGGGGAAAAGCTGAAAAAGATGAATTCGCAAAACGTGTGTTTAAAATTGTGAACGAATATGCCCCCAACTTTGAGTCTGCGGTTGAGCATTACCAGGTGGTTAGCCCGTTAGACCTTCAAAACGATTTCGGATTGACCGGGGGAAATATTTTCCACGGTGAAATGACCTTGAACCAACTTTTCTTCATGCGGCCAATTCCGAAATATGCAAACTTCAAAACGCCTGTAAGAAATCTATACATGTGCGGTTCTGGCTGCCATCCCGGAGGCGGAGTCATGGGTTCCCCCGGCTATATTGCAGCTAAAGTGGTTTTACGAGATAAACGGTTACCGGCTTTTCTCCAGTAAATTAGGAAGCTAAGGCTTGGATTTCCTTTAGCTGCTTAAGAGATTGCTGGAAGGCGGGAAGCGTTTCGTCCTGAAGTTTTCGTAAACGAATAGCAATTTCCTCTTTCAAAGGCGGAAAGAGGTTTCTTGTTTCGTTGGCGATCGCTTCATCTAATGCTTCATATTCGTGTTTAAACTCGGATTTCAACCCTTCGGCAAGTCGCTTACCCAGGCCACTGTTTGAATCAAAACTAAGCGAATCTAAAGGACCCGAAATATTGCCTTGAACATCAAATGAATAGAGACCAGTCAGCATCTGTTCAAGCGACTGTTCCACTTGTCTAAATCGAGAGTGCACACCATATTCAGCTTCAGACAAAGAGATATTCCAGCGAAAGCTGATTTCATTTCCGGTAAAGTCCCCATTAAGAGAAAGGCCAGCTCGGGCTTTGTCTATTTCAAGTTGCACATCAGGTGTTCTGCTGATGGGCCAACCTGAAAGTCTAAAGGCTCCAATGGATAAATTTATGGTTTCTTTTGGGATGTCTTGAGTGTGATCAATCAGTAAATCCAAATCTAAATTTCGAAACCCCTTTTCAGGATAATCTGCTCGTATTGCGATTATGGATGGCTTTCCATAGAGTCGCGGATTGGTATTGATCCCTGTAATTTCCCCTTTGATTTTAACATCGGGACTCCCAGGATCATTTCCAGATTCAATCGTGGCTTTTTCCAAGAGGAAGTTGGGGGTGGCACCGAGTTTTCCAAAACGAATCGCCCGATAGGTATCATGAGTATAAACGGCAATTGAGTAAGCATCTGTCTTAGTAGCTACCGGACTTTTTGAACGACTAAACTCAAGCCAATAGGAAAGTTTTTCGAGAAATCCAAGCCAGGTCGGACCAAAAACCAAATTAGTAATGTCATGATGGGCCGTGTTAGGAAGGCCCAATTCGTTTCTGACGACTGCAATGTCTTTACTCAAAAATTGATCGGCTCCTGACAGCTGCTCAGAAACATCGGAAATGTTTTTCGTAAGGAGATGTAAATCCTTTTGGATTGATTCAATCCGGTTTTGGAGCTCCTCCTGAGAGGTTAGTTCGTTTGCGTCGATTGGCTTGTTTGATGGGTTAAGAATACGTTGTTTGATTCCTGCAACAACGGCGGGAGAGGGAAGTTCAGACTTTAGTCTATCCCACTCCGGTTCTTTGTCTTTCAAATTACCGAGAATTCCCCTTAAATGCCTTACCGATTGAAGCTTGTCGGAGATGACTCCCATTTTTGAGGAAAGGGTAAACCCAGACCCTAATTGCCCCAAGTGTCGAAGGGGATTGTCTAGAAGCTCGTTTCTAATCCCCGAGTAAATCCCTGTGGACGCTCGATCTAGAAGAGCTGCTCGAACCATCGCAGCAGAAACATCATCTCCAAAATTTCCCGGTTCTTGTCGCTGAGTCCAATATTTGACTCCCTCAATCTTCATGTCATGGATATTGAGCTTGCGACTGAATAACGGGGCAATTGAAAACTTCGTTGTGACTTTGGCTATTTGGAAAGTGTTTCTCATGGGAGTGACAGGATTTCCAAATTCGATGTTTGATAAGGTAAATTTTCCCTTGAGAAGATCACTATGAATCGAGCCAATATTAACTTGTGCACCGTTCAATTGGGAAAGCTCACTCTCCAAAAGCATCTTTACCTGTGCATCGAAAACGAAACGAGAATAGAGATATAACGAGACCCCAGCGAGTCCCAGGATTAACAGGCCTTTAGGTCTAAAGATTAAGTTTTTAGAGTTAATGGGAGAATCTCCTGTAGTGAACGTAAGCTCGTTGAAGTCGTGTTGAGAGCCAATAAGTATGCAGGGGGGCTCGATAAATCTGAGTTAGTTTCCGGGAGATCAAAAGAACAGGAAAGAACAAAAGGGTCCCGAACAAAGTTCCGCCCATCACATCCGTGTGATGAAAAGTAGTAAACGGAATAATGGGAGCATGATACGCCCTGGCATAAAACGGAATTAAAATTTTGTGAGATGTCAGCATCCAAAAACCCAATGACTCAAGCGGTGAAGAAATAAAAACCGAGAGGAGAGAGAAGCAGAGTGCTGAACCAATCGTGGCAAGGATGTTCATTCTTAACGCGAATACTAAAATAAGAAAAAGAAACCAATGAAGCGTCGAGACAGGAACCAGTCCAAGCATCATCCCCGTGCTGATTCCGAGCGCTATTTGAAAGTCAGTTTTATCTTTACCGAGAAACTGCAAAAATTCGATCGTCCAAACTAGTGCCATAATAGATTTTTCTCAAAAGGAAATTTAAGTAACGAGTCTAGAGTTACTATTGTAATATAAAGAACGACCTCAACCCAAACAGGATTTTAAATTGATTTTTACGCCCCGCACATTTTTGGTGGTGTTGTTTTTCTTTTCAATAGTGGGATTTTCACTTGAATTACGATTTGATTCTGGCCTTCCAAAAGCAGTGTCGTTTGATTCGTCCGGGAACCGTTTGTCCGAGTTTGATGCTGTCGAAAAAGTGATTGAAGAGGAATTCGGAAATCTTAAAGGTCTCGAATGGAAACTTTCTAAAAGACAGGAAGATTCGAGCCATGTCCACTTAACTTACGATCTGGTTTTTCAGGGCTATCCCGTTTTTTTTCAGCACCTGAAAATTCACTATAACAAAAATGGCTATGTTGATTACTTGACCAACACTCTGCGAGGCAGAATTGAGATTCCTGTCTTGCCCAACAGACATTCCTGGGAAGAGAAAAAAAATGAAGCAGCTGCCATTTTGTTTGGCCGAACCCAGTTCTCGGGCATTTCAAAGGGAACGCTCGGAGTTTGGTTCGATGAAGACCAAACGAAAGCCGAATGGGCTTTTGATGTAGAAGCGGTCCCTCGAGGGCCGGAAATGGTCAAGCGGGGAGTGGTTTCTGTGGGAAACCCTCGGCTTTTACAAGAAGTGAAAGTAATCCGGCATTGGGAAGAGCCAGAAGATGAGCGGGCCACTGTAGACCTCAAAGTCTTTATTCCTTTTCCCACGGGGGCCTCTGGGGGATCAATTGGTAAAAACAGTGTGAGTACTGATGAAACAGCAAAAATAAAAAATGAGTTTGTCTATGTGAGGTATGACCGCCCCCCAGGAATGAATTACTCCGACGTGGACTCGACCAAAGGAATTACTTTGAATACTAATGATGACGCCATGTACGCCAATCTGTGTACAGAATATGATAATACATGCCGGAATCAAAAAGTAGACTCAGGCAATGTTTATTATCACCTGACAAAGTATAGACAGTGGCTGGAGAATCAGGCGGCAAGTTTTGGGAGCACACTCAGTCTCGCCTTTGATCCGCTTCCGGTCTTTGTGAATTTCATGGCGAAATCAATTTCGAAGTGTAACTCCAGTGATACTCAGTACATTGATAAAACCAAGCAATCTAATAATGCCGCTTACATTGGAGGGACTTGTGATAGTAGCGGAACTATTAATCGTTGCCTGGTATTCTTGCGGTACGGAACAGATTTTCCCTGTGGTCAGACTCCCACTACTTTGGATCCTGGAGGCTCTGTTGCGCGAGAAGCTCTGATCGTTGCGCATGAGTATCAGCATTATGTCACTGACATGATCACTGGAATCGAATTTGGAGCAGCGAGCAAAGCAAGAGTGGGGGATGTGCTCCACGAAGGATATTCAGATTATTTTGGGGCGAGTTATGCTTCGCAAAGTAGTCGGCAAGAGGCCCACATAGTAGGAGAATATGCATTCAAGGCTGATTACAAGAGTTTTCAAAGAGACCTCAGTCAAAAGAAAGTATTGGGTGATCCAGCAGCTGACTCGGATCCTCATCTCTCAGGATTGGTATGGGCTTCAGCGCTTTGGGAGCTTCGAGATTCGCTGGGCGACTCTATGGTCGACCGGATTGCTTTAAAAAGCTTGTTCTACCTTTCCACAACTCCTGGATTCATTGATTCCGTCGAAGCCTTGGTTCAAGCAGATAAAACTATTACGGGCGGTGCAAACGAAAATAGAATCCGAACGCTCCTGTTTGATGAGAGAAAGTTCCTAGGAAGTTTGACGGGGGCGTTTCAGGATGAGGACAAAAAAATTCTGAAAGTAGGTTTTCAAGGCTGTGCGAATGCTCGTCCGGTCGGTTCGGATGCTGGATTTCCGACCTTTGGTATTTTTCTCCTCTGGTTGGTTACCACTTTGTGGGGCGGTAAACAGTTTTGGAAAAATCGATGAAAAGTTTTCTTAACATCTTAGTTATTTTAATGGCCTGTCGAGGGCTTGCGACAGAGCCGATCCCAACCATGGAGCCCCCCATTGATGCTTCCGAGCCACCGCCCTTGGTTTCAGAAGCTCCCTCTGCTCCCACCGAATCTCAATTAGTTATTTCTCCTCCCAATCCCTGGCACTTGGGGCTTCAATTTGGAGGATTGGGTGCGATGAGTACAGTTGATTACCAAGAGGGATATTCGGGAGGGCTCGGCTGGTCGGTAGGGCTGCAAGCCGAAAAGCTTCTCACCCCCAACTTACGGTTTCTGGGGAGTTTCGGTTATCAGAGTTTGTCCGTAGGTCGGTTTTTAGGAAGTAGCGGAGGAGTGATTGTTGATCCCTCTTCGCAATATATTCAAACCCAGAAGGGCCCTTTTTTACAGGGAATGCTAGGGGTTCCCCTGATGTCCGGACATTTTGATGTGGGAGTTGAATATTTTCAGCCCAATACCGCCCAACAGATTTCAGGCATTTTTGTCTATGATTACACCCCTTCCAAATTCTTATTTGTTGTAGCGGGACCTTCAATGAGCTGGAAAATTCGAGGGGATTGGGAACTCGAAGCACATGCATGGTTTTTTATTAATACCGTAGGAGAAAGTAAATTTAAGCTCCTCGGGGGAAGGCTGGGCCTTGCTTTAAGAACCCCCCTGTAATATATCCCCTCCATGAATGAATTTGAGTTTTCGCCTGATGCCCCAGCTAGTTTAGAAGTTTTTGAAAATCCTGAGCCATCCCGGCGTTATTCGATCGAGTTTACTTGTCCTGAGTGGACGGCTCTTTGTCCTCGAAGTGGTTTTCCAGACTTTGGCATTATTCGAATTAAGTATGAACCCAAAGCATCGTGTGTTGAGCTGAAATCTTTAAAGCTCTATATCAATTCTTTCCGAAACCAGCGCCTATTTCATGAGGCAGCAGTGAATAAGATTTTAACTGATCTGGTTGAAGCGTGCTCCCCCTGGACGATGGTCGTTGAAGGTGATTTCAACGTGCGTGGTAATATTAAAACCATCATACGTGCTGAATACTTTAATAAATAAGGCTCTCAATTCCTAAAGAACTTCCATCTAAACCCGAATCTTGAGGGAGCCCTAAAAGCGCCAAAACGATAGGATGAAGGTCAACAAACCTTACGTGGGTTTGCTCAATTTGATTTTTAATCACGGGATTATCAAAACGCAAATTTGGGGACCATACAAAAAGAGGAATGCGAGGAGGGGACTCCGCTGAAAATGCAAGCACGTCAGGAGAGTTTTCACTGGCAAGCGATTGGAGAAGTGACGGGAGCTGATTTTGTAGAGGCGATGAACGAAATACTCGAATGTAGTGAAACCGTCCTGAAATTTCCTTTTTGTAGTAAACCTCTGAAATTCCACGCTTGCCTTTTAAGGCAGCACCCAATTTTAAAACTGACTTTAAATCTTTATCTTTCAGATAATATCGAAGAACAGGATCTTTAGCTGAAGTCTTGGGGTGGGAAGTAAGAATAATTGCGGTCTCACTTAAAAGATTGTTTTGCTCAAGGTAATCAAGAATTCGCCCCAATTGTTCATCCGATTTCAAAAAGTCTGGATTTGGATTATCAAAGCTCGCCATGACCATCTTCCAGTCCGGCTCAGCAGTGAAAAAAGATAATATTCCATCAGTCACCCATGCTTCTGAACCAGCCGTGTTTGTCGGATCTCCTGTTAGAATACGACTCTCGGTGGTGGGGCTTGCCAACGGAAAGGCCTCATCGATTTTGGGAGCAATCACTAGCTTAGAATTGGCTGGGCCGGGAATTTTTCTGAGAAGAGAAGAGTTAACCCCCGACAAAATTTTAGAGAAGGCGGGGGCTGTTAGGCGGTTTAATGAGTGGAACTGCTCTTTTTTCCCTAAAACTCCTGCACGGTCCCAAAAGACATTATCAGTCCAAGGCAGATGACTTGGGACCCGTCCCGCAGTGATGACTAAATGGGAGACCTGCGGAATGGGAAACAGGTGTCCCACTGAAGCCTGACCGAACGATAAACTATGATTTTTTAGGCGCTGGAAATTGGGAAGAGAGCTCAAATCGGTGCTGTCGGGGTCGAGGTGATTAAGAAGAATTAGCATCAGCCTCAGCCTCTGGGGATTCTTTTCACTTTTCAACCAGGGGTCGGAGGGGGACTTGGGCACTAAAGCTGAACAACCGGTAAGAATGATGAGCCAGAAGGCAAAAGTTCTTTTGACCATGGGGGGGAGTTTAAGCGTTTGGCGCACTAAGTCACAGGACATTGCATCACTAAGGCTTTAGCTTTTAATCGCTTTCCGGTACAGTGGGTCCCTAATTATGACTTGGTCTCAGCGGCTTACATCTTCAAAATCTATCCTTAATCTTCCTAACTTGCTCACTCTGTTTCGGTTGCTCTTGGTTCCTGTTATGGCTGTGTTTCTAGAGTACGACGGGGATCAGCCTCCCTTTGAAAAAGATTGGATGTTTCGTTATTCGCCGGGAAGAATGGCGGCGCTGGTGGTTGCGATTGCTGGCATTACCGATTTGTTAGATGGGTATATTGCGCGTAAATGGAAAATTGAAAGTTTGTTTGGAAAGTTTCTTGATCCTGTAGTCGATAAAGTATTTCTTTTAGTTGGCCTGATTCTTTTGATGAAGCTCGACCGAGTGAATCCTTATTTGGTCATCATTTTATTATCGAGAGAGTTTTTAATTACGGCATTGCGAGCAGTGGCGATGGGTGAGGGGATTGTGATTGCTGCCGGTCATTCTGGTAAATTTAAACTGATTTTTCAGATGGTAGGGTTGGGTTTTTTAATGTGGTACGGAAATGTGTTCGGTTTCTCCGCTGTGAAAATAGGGGCGGCGATTTTATGGGTGGCTCTTTTCTTGTCGCTTTATTCGGGCTACAGCTATCTGTCAGATTTCCTTTCAGCCAAACAGCTTAGACAAGGCTAATTTACTTCATTCTAATTCAGGTAAACTAGATTGATCGTAAATCGTCTTTACTGTCTTGCTTGACACTTCCCTTTCTGAGTGGAGTATTTCAGGTTTCTCCGTTCCTTTTCCTGAGAGCGCAAGTCTTTGTTGGTAAACTAATGGGTTGTTAGGAAACTGCTTTTGAAGTTCCTCAAGTTCATCCTTTCCGTTTTCGATGTCATCATTTTGAATTTTGGAAATCGCTAGTCCCATTCGTGCTAATTCATCGTTGGAAGAGTCGAGAGTTTTCTCGAAAAGTGATTTGGCCAAGAAACCATTTCCAAAAGTGAGAGCAATAAATCCCTGGTTTATTTTTGCCTCATGGCACCCTTTTTCGCTCGCATCCGAAAAGAGGTTTAATGCAGATTTTACGTTCCCACGCAAGGCTTCGACGACTGCCAGATTATTGTAGACGCCGGGGTCTTTGAATCCTCGGGCGAGAAGCGACAGCCAGGTGATTTTTGCCCTTTCTATGTCTCCGTTATCTAAATAGGCAAGTGCCAGAAGCTGGTGGAAGCTTGGGTCTTGGCTTTTTGTTTTTAGATGTTGTTTGATTTTATGAATTGCATCCGAAGGTCGTGAAATTCGCAAAGCATTAAAAAAGGCCAGGTACTCTTCCTGAGTCTGTGGTTGTTCGGAGCTAGTTGATTCCATGAGTTTTTGTTTTCGATATTCGGAAAGCGGCTGCAAGGATACCAGTCTTGCTGTGACATCGTTTTCAACAAAAGCTCTGTCTTTAAGTGCCTCCTTAAAAAATGGAGTGGATTGTAAAATGGACGAACCCGAGGGGAGAGCAAGATAGTAAGGAGGCAGAGAAAAGATGGCGGTTTTGGGGAACTGCTCGGGATTGACTTGCGAAGCAATGTGACGACATTGAGAAATCCAAGAGGAAAACAAGGATAGTTCTTGCCCTTTTTCAATGCATTGTTTTGCGAAGGAAAGTGCCTTTTCCTTAAAAGGTCCTATCATCTGATTGGAGATTTCTTTTCGATAAATGTCGATTTGTTCTCCTGATAATTCGTTAGGGATTGGGGCAGTATCGAGATCTTGACTTAAAGCAAGGTAGTCTTTCGAAATGTGGTGGAGCGAAGCTAACCCTGCATCACCTCCTAGAGTGCTAATCTCCGAAAAGTCGCGCTCGAGTTCTTTTAAAAGTTTTAATTTGTGCTCTAACGATCGCTCCAGTACTGACTGAGGCAATTGTAGTCGGATTGACGAAAACTCCATTTCTTTTTTTGCCACTTTTCTTAGAAGGATTCGTCCAACGAGCTCGGGGCCTTGCGGGTTTGACTGAATGACGGAACGATACTTTTCAACCAAGCTTTCTGCCTCGGCCCATAGAGCAGTAGCAGGCTTGTTGAACTTTCTTTCCTGAAGCTCAGCTAATTGGATTGTTAAGTCCAGGTACTTTGAAAAACTAACGCCCTTTAGGGAGCGGCCTTTAACCAAGTAATCAAATTGCTTGTCAGACCATCCTTCCGATGAATACAAGTCCAGCAGATCCTTTTCTGCAGCCTCACGAAGTTGAGGATAGGAATTAATCAGTTTCAGCATGCTCGTTTCAGCGGACTCAGGGTTGCCATTGCCCCAAAAATATAAGCCCGAAAGTCGGAGTGCTTCTGCACTTTGAGGGGTACTAGGATATTCTTTTTGAAATATTGAAAAATAGTTTGCTGCTTGACCAAACTCGGCCATAGCCTCGTAGGATTTTGCTACTTGAAGCAGCATATCCTTTCTGAAGGTGCTCGAGGGGTATTTTTTTAGAAACTGTTCTTGTATTTTCAGGGAGTCCAAGGACTGACTAGATTTGCTGAAACAAATACTGGCATTGTAGAGAGCTTTTTCCGCTAAGACGGGATCCTCCGAGCCGTATTTTTCAAGGTAACTGAGATACAATTTGCCAGCTTCCTGAAAGTGACCCGAAGCTTCAACCGAGGCGATTTGCTTTAGTTCTGCTTTTCTTAAGATGTCGCCGATTTCTGATTGTCGCTTTCCCGATTGGAGTTCGGGAATCATACGCAGTTTTGTGCAAGCGGAAATCATATTGGTGTAGTCTTGTTTTTGATTGAGAATGTCCAAGATCAACAGGCTCGCATAACGAGCCGTCTCATGTTTTGGATGGTTCTGTACAATCTGCCAAAAACCTGTGTAGGCTGACTTGTTTTGATGGTGGAGATACCGGAGGTAATTGGCCTGGAAAAGTATTTGAGGTGTTTTGGAATCTTTTGGAAAAGTTTCTACATATTTGTCCGCTAGCTTTAGAAAAGTATCCTCTGCTTCCAAAAAGGGTTGAATGGTATCTTCTTGTCGAGCAGCTCTTTTTTCATGTGTTTTCTCAGAAAGTTCACTTAATCCGGCCCTTTTTCTCTCAATATTGACCTCTTGGGAAATCGCTAAAAGGGCATCGTCTAACGCCTCTTGCTTGAGCTTGGGTGAAGCATGAAGACTGTTAAACACTTGAGTATAAGCACTTGTTGCCGCGGAAAAGTTTTTCTCTTTATAGAAGATCTCAGCTTGGTAGTAATAAATGTTTGGGGCCTCCGTTGAGTGAGGAAAATATTTTAGATAAAGATCATAAAAAGCGCGGGCTTGTTGGTACAGTTGAGGGTTCTTAGTCTTTTGAGCTGTACTGTGAGATTCGAGTCCCATTTGTCTCGTCGTTGATTCGTATTGTGATTTTAACTCTTCCATGAAAGCTGGATCAGATGAGAAAATCTCTTTCCAAGTCGAATCACCCAAATAATTGCTGAGAGATTCTTCAAGTGTGGAGAAGGCCTGAACAAGTTTGTTTTGTTTCCTGTGGATATCAACAATCGAGAGGCTGTAGGAAGGGTTCCTGCGATGTTGAGTATCTAGATTTAGTAAAGACCGATAAAGTGAAATAGCTTGGACTGCGTCTCCGCGCTCCTGGGCTAAAGAGGCAAGACATTCAACCCCCGTGCGATGAAAAGGGTCTCCTTGGCCCTCATAAAACTGAACTCCCTCCTCATACTTTTTTAATTCTGCTAAGGGCAGGCAGAGATCGCGGATAGCTTCTTTCTTGAGAGCTAAAGAATGTTGTGGTGCACTTTCGATGCCTTCTTGTTCAATGACCGTTTTGAAATGTTTCAAGGTGAGGTCCAGTTGATTTAAGTTATAAGTTGCCCATCCGCTTTTATAATGGGCGTAGAGCCAGAGCGGTGAGTTTGAATGAGAAGTGATCTTTTCAAAATAAGAAAGCGACTGAGAGAATTGTCCCTTTTCAAATGCAGCATCCCCCAATTGCAGGAAGGCTTCGTCGAGATAGGGGGATTGCTTGAATTCGCGAGTCAACTCAGAAAACAGTGCTTCGGCTTGCTCATTCTGGCCAAGTTCTAAGTATCCTTGCGCTAGCTGAAAAAGAACTTCGTCTTTTCGTAGACAAGGAGGGGTTTTACGAGCCAGATCTTTTAAAATACCTTGCCCTTTTTGAAGGTAAGCTTTTGCGTCCGTTCCCTTTCCATTTTGATACTTAAATTCTTCGATGTAGAGGTTAGCAAGGCGCAGTTGTAACTCTTCAGCTTGAGCGGGATCCTTTACGTAACGAAGAGCTCCTTTCACCTCCTGGATGAGGGCAGCTCTGTTTTTAGCAAGAAAACGTGCTCGTTGTTCATTGACTACGGCTTCTGGATAAGCACGGGCTCGTGACAAGTAACTATGTTTTTGGATCTCAATTTTTTTAGTGGGAGCGGTTTCAGAGAAGGCGGCTACAGCTAATAGAAAAAAATAAAAGCTATGGATGATTCTCATAAGACCCCCCGTTAAATCTATTTATAATTGTGCCAATCCAGTTGGGTCGACCCAGTCAAACTCGACAGCGGTCCCCATCCGATCTCCGGTTTCTACTCGAATGATTGTTCCCGTGGCCTGAATGGGAACCAGAAGACTTGCAGATTTGATCACGACTTTTACTTTTTGGCCAATCTCGAGCGACACCAGCTTGTCTACAAATAAACCGCCCCGACCAATATTATTAAGCGGCGCTATAAAAATATGCTCTTCGTTGTGAATAAAAACTTTTCCACTTACTTGGTGACGTGGGTGTCGTCGAGCTTGGTTTGGTTTGCTAGAGACAGGGTTCATAGGGCCTCCGATGTGAATTTAAATTGATTGTACAGAGGCGTGGCACAACGGGTCAAAAATGTCTGCTTTGACATGAATTCAGTAAAGCCAATAGAAACGGGTCTTTGTAATGTGAAAAATGAGGTGCAGAGAATTTCACAAATCAGAAATCCAATAAAAAACAAACAAGTTAAATAAAAGTAGTAGCTCAGGGACCGTAACTCTTTTAGGGACTTTGATTATGCGTTTTTGCTCATGAAGAGATGAAAAAACAAGGTTGGTCAGAACATAATTCTTAAAAAAGTAATCTTGAAATTCAAAAAACTAAATCTTTTCGCATCGCCAATTTTGAAAAAGATGTTGTTGAAAGTTTCTCTGGTTTTGGAAAAGGACAAAGTTTCAGGGGGTTAAGAGTCTGGAAAACCTTGCCCACCGGGGATCTGATAAGAAAGCGGGTTGTTTTGGGTTATTCTAATTCATGACAGGAGCAAGCCATGAAACACAAATGGATTTTGTTAAGTCTCGGAATCTTCCACTTTCTTCTTTCGGGATGTAAAGAAGGGGCCTCTTTCTATACCAATTCACTGATGAGCCAAAGGTTTATTCAGCCTAAGACGGAATCTTCATATGATTTCCTTTGGGTTTTGGATAACTCGGGCAGTATGAAGCCACGTCGAGATTATCTGAAAAACAACCTGGATTCTTTCTTGGAAATTTTAAATAGCCGCAAGGCAATCAATTTTCAGATGGCGGTTGTAACAACGGATGCTTTTCACGATAACGGCGCATTAGTGAAAACGGCTGGTGGAATAGAAGTTGTGAGCAGTGCCACTTCGTCACATCCCACATCGGATTTTTCGGATTTAGTGAATTCCATCGTTGATACCTCGACCAGTTTTTGGGAGCAGGGGCTAGAGAATTCCTATCAAGCGATTATAAAAAACGCCAGCAAGTTTAGCCGCAGAGGAGTCCCTCTGGTGGTTGTTTATCTCACTGACGAAAACGATTACTCCTGTGAGTCATCTTGCTGGGGTGTAGAGCCTGAAAATAACACGACTTGGAAAGAGTTTGATATGTCCCGATACACCAGTTTTTTTCAGAATTACAAAAAAGATGAAGGAACTGAAGTGGTGATGTTTCCCATCGTGGGCATTAGCCAAGAGAAATGCACCGTTGCTTCATTGGGAACTCGTTACGTAACGCTTTCCGACTCACTCGGGTCCTTCGGACAGTCGGGTAGTATTTGCGATTCAGATTTGGCTGATAGTTATAACAATATTGCCAAAATTATCGCAGATCGCGGAAATGTATTTCAGTTGTCCACCCCTGCTATTGCCAGCTCGATACAAGTGTACGTGAATAATGTTCTCCAAGATCCCAGTGTAGCTAATTACACTTTTGATTCAGCTCAAAATTCTGTCGTATTCAACGGAACACTTCCTGCGGTGGGGAGTGAGATCCAAGTGCTTTTTGATGAAGCCAAGTAAGGCTTTGGAGGAAAAATGAAAAAAGTCATACAGACTAGTCTCGCATTATGGACGATGATGGGCTTGGTGTCGGCGTGCTCTAAAAAGAGCGATGAGGTGCAATCGGAAGCGATCGTACAAGCCCTCTCCAAGAGCGTTTTCAATCCTGGTGAAAATGTTTCTCAAACCAGCGCGCTGGCTCTCATGAGCGAGCCACTTCCCGCCGGCACTGACGGGGGGTACATCGCCCCACCTACAGACCAAACAGCAGGTTCAACAGCAACGACAGGGGAGAGCGGTAACATACCGGCCCCGGGAGGAACGAGTACTGGAGGACAAACAGACGCGGGGACGGTGTCCAGCGGGACCTCATCGGCTAGTAACACCGGAACCACCTCCAACGATTCAGGTTCTGCGGCTAGTAACACTGGAACCACCTCCAACGATTCAGGTTCTGTGGCCAGTAACACTGGAACCACCTCCAACGACTCAGGTTCTGTGGCCAGTAACAACACTGGAACCACCTCCAACGACTCGGGTTCTGTGGCCAGTAACAACACTGGAACCACCTCCAACGACTCGGGTTCTGTGGCCAGTAACACCGGAACCACCTCCAACGATACGGGCGTGATCCCCTCTGGCAGTACGCCTTCTGGAAGCGGAAGTAGTGACGTAGGCGTCACTCCTCCGCCGATCGACCCTGGTAGTGTCGCAGTGGATGACTCGGGACATGTGGTGAATCCAGCAACGGGCGGAACGGCTTCAGGAGGAACGAGCGGAAATCCGGAGTCATCAGAGATTGTCCATACTGACTCAGGTGCGGTAACTCAAAATGGTTCGTCGAGTGGTAGTTGCACTTGCAAGTCTTCAACTCCGAATAATCAGTTAAAATTCCAATTAAGAAGAGCTTGTTCTATCAAAAGAAGTAATAGCAAGAGCTTGTTTTTTGAGGAAGCAAAGAATCCTATCTTTACGATTGAAGCAGTCAACAACAGCGGGTTTCTTGCAAGCCCTGGTTTCTATCATGGCTCAAAAGCTTTCAGTTTAGTTTCTGTTCCTTTGAAAGGTGTTGATCTCATGAAAGGAAAATATTCAAATTTAGCAAGTATCGCTCTTGCTTCCTTCAAAAAATCAAAAGGGCTTTTTTGGGCATCGACTTATTTGAATATCAATGTTTGCGAGGACAGCAACAAAAACGGATTTTGCTATGACGAGCCCGCAGTGAATCAGTTGGCCGTCGACGTGCCGGATTTAAAAGCTGGCTCAATTCCTCGAAGCCTTCAAATTAATGTTTTTAGCGGGCGGCATTTAACTAAGTACAATCAACCTTGGTTGTGTGAAGCACAATACAGTCCACTGGTGATGGATCTCAGTGGAAATGGCTTTGACTTTGTCGGACCCGAAAGCGGCGTTTCATTTGATATAGATGATTCTGGTAGTCCCATTCCGACTGGCTGGATCTATTCGAAAGACGACGCATTACTGGTGCGAGATATTAACGGGAATCGAAAAATTGAATCCGGTGCTGAGCTGTTTGGTAATGCAACAAAGCTTCCATCGGGACAAAGAGCCATCAATGGATTTGAGGCTCTCCGCGAATTAGATAGCGATGGAAATGGGCTGATTACTTCGAAAGATAAAGCCTGGACGGAACTCAAGCTATGGATTGATTTAAACCACGATGGCGTTAGCCAGCAGCGGGAGTTGATGGGCCTAGATCGAGCTGGAGTCGAATCAATCAATCTTGGGTACGCCACCGTCATGGAAGTAGATCAATTTGGTAACCAAACCAGGGAACGTAGCACTTTTATCCGAAGGGTTCGGTCTAAACGTTACGTCATGACAGTATCAGATGTGTGGTTCAATAGCTTTGTCGCGGATTAAATAACCCAGTATCAAGGAGGGGCATACCCGACGACTTTCGAAACAATCCAACCAGCAACGGGTGATGGGTTCGTATTGGCCACTCCGTCCAAGTAATTTCCGTTGGAATGGATTTTCAAATAGATAGCAGAATGCCCAGGTAATTGTTGATTGGCCAGATAACTAAGTAGACCCTCGGTTCTGTTTCCAGCCGAACATTTGGAGTTCGTTGAAACAAAGTGAGAAAGGTTATCTTTAGAAAGGCACCGGTAGATTGCAACTCGATTGGGCGATGGATCTAAATAAACTTTGAACGAGCCGTTTTCAACACGCCAACGTCCTCGTCCTGCTTTAAAAAGACGAGTAACAATCGTGGTTCTCGGCTTGCAAACACCGTCTTTTAGTTCATAGGTAGCGTTACAGGAAGTGATGGAACAGGCCCCAAAGTCGCCATAGCTTGAGCCGACGGAATTGCACAATCGGCTTCTTGTGCCTGAACCGTTTTCAATGGGGCAGCTTTCTTTAGCGATGACGTTGGGAGCGCAAACATTCTGAGTAAAATTGGCGATTACTTTCAGGTCCGAGTCAGCTGTCACGTTACACGTGGAACCCACAGCCGAAGGGCAGTTGGTCCAACCACTGAAATGGTAACCCGCATTTGACTTAGCAACCAATGAAATCGCCTGTCCTGCTGCTGCCGTTAACGCATTTCCAGTAACGAAGCCTCCCACAACGGGAAGGCTTTCCCCCGTGATTGAATACTGAGTCGCCGGTGAGGGATTGATAGGCCCTGCCACAGAGCCCCCACTGCTGGCAGCGCTAGAAATCGAGCTACTCGAAGAAGCTGAAGAACTGGAGGTTGTTGAGGTTGATCCAGTGTTCGCGCCTGTGTTCGCGGTAGCGGTAGCGCTCGAAGAGGAGCTACTCGTACACAGAAATATATTTTCCTGAGTAAGTACTTAAACTTGAAAACGGAATAGTGAAACGAAAAGGAAGCGCATTAATCAAAGCGCAATCGGCTATCGCATCTTTATCGGTTTTTTCTTCAACTCTTTGAATATTCGCTAACTGCAGCTTGTCCGATTCGGCATAAACCACTAAATCAGTTGAACCGACCATGTTTTGTTCGCAAACCCAGCCAACCAGTCCATTGGCCTCGGAGATAGATGAAATTTGACCCTTGATAGCATTGGGTAGTACGGCAGCAGAATTGGTTTGGGTGGTTGCTACGAGATGTTTTCTAGAACAACCTGTTAATGAGATCGCCGCAGCTAGAGTTATTAATCCAAAAAGTGTTTTATGACCGGGATTGATTGAAAAGCTCAAAACGTAGCCAGTGAAAAACACATAATTTTACTTATACGACATAATAAAAGGGTTTAATTCTAGTTCTCAACTTGCCCAAAGCCTTACTTTTTTTCGATGATTCGCGACCCTTCGTCGGTTCCAAAAGAAAAGACCAGCTCCGCCGTTAATTTAAGTTGGGTCAAATCAGCTTTCTCTGGCCACTCTACAAAAACATAACCATTTTCATGATGAGCTTTTTCAAAAGCGTCCCAAAAGCCAATCTCAACCAAACTTTCTGGGGTTTTAAGATCTAATCGATAGAAATCAAAATGCTCAACGGGCGGGTTCGTCCCATAGCTTTGATGAACTACGAAGCTAGGACTTATCACTCTGGGCATTTTGCCTTTTTTTTGTTTAATCAATTCCGCAACGACGGATTTAACCCAGGTCGTCTTTCCAACGCCCAAAGGCCCACGCAGGCCAAAGACTCCTCCCATCGGGTACAATTTTAAAAACCATGATGCACTTGCTGGTAGTTCCTGAATATCCCGAATCAAAAAATTCACGATTCCAGTTCCTTTAAAGCGGTAGTGAGTTCTCCCGCAATTTCACTAGGGAGCGAGGCTCGAGAAGTCCCTGTTTTTTGAGTTAAAAGCTCTGAAGACCGTCCATGCAGATAGACGGATAAGAGAATCGCCTGCTGAAAAGTTAAATTCTGGAGCATCAGCGCACCGAGGACTCCCGAAAGAAGATCCCCACTGCCCCCTTTGGCTAGTCCACTATCTCCTTGTGTCAAAATAAATGTTGGCCCTTTGGGACCCCGGATACAAGTTCCCTTCCCCTTCAAAACGATATGACAACGAAATTTGTCTGCTAGTTCCTTCACTGCCTCGAACCGATCTCGCTCAATTTGTTCTATCGAGCTTCCTAAAAGCTTGGCGGCTTCTTTCGGATGGGGAGTCATCACCGTGGGAATTGCTTCTCGCTTTTTTAATAATTCCTCACACTCTTTTGAATGGCCCGCGATCAGTGTTAAAGCATCAGCATCCAAAACCAAAGGCCAGTCGGACCGTAAGGCATTTTGAACGAGATCAAAACGGTGAAGCCCTAACCCTGGCCCAAGAACCAAAGAGCCCTTCCTTTTCGTTTTAAAAAACTCCGTAGTAAAAGTTTCTGTCATGACCTCAGGAGGAAGTCGTGGTTGGATTTTCTCAAGCGTCTCTTTTTCACCTAATAGGGTTACTAGCCCTGCCCCCGATTTGAGAGCCCCCAGAGATGACAAAATACAAGCTCCTTGTTTTTCATCCGTTCCCGCCATGACCCAAACATGTCCAAAGTCACCTTTGTGACTGGATTTCTTTCGGAGTGGGAGGCGACTCACATCTTCATGGGTATATAAAAAAGAGTCGACTGGAAAGGGAACGAGTCTTGGAATTTGAATGGGCGCTAACTGCACTTTCCCCACAAAGTCCACGCCCTCAGCGGTGACCAAGCCTCGTTTCATAAACCCTAAAGTAACCGTCTCGCTGGCCCTGACGGCGTCCCCCATTGGTTTTCCACTGTCGCTGTTTAGTCCACTGGGAATATCAATTGAGAGCACCCACTTTTTCCCTGCATAAGAATTCAACAAGCGAACGGCTTCAAGACTCTTCCCCGACAGTTCTCGCTTAAGACCCGTTCCAAAGATCCCATCGATGACCCAATCAGATACGGCTAAGATCTCATTTGTCAGCTGAGTTCCGGTCGCGATTCCAAGTTTCCCCAGGATACTTAACTGTAAAGCAGCCAGTGGGGACAGTTCGGCCGAGCCTCTTTGATCGATCAAAACAACTAAAATACCTTGGCAACCTTGTTCATGAAGGAGTCTGACGGTTGCTAAGGCATCCGCCCCATTGTTTCCGGGGCCCGCTAATACCAAGCCCCGCGTAGTGGGTAGGGTCTTTCCAAAGCGAGCTTTCAAACACTGAGCGACTGCCATCGCTGCGTGCTCAACCAAAACGAGATCGGGAATTCCGATTTGTTCGATTGCGGCACGATCGACTGCACGCATTTGCTCACTTGTAAGAAGAGGTTCCATGGAGGATCTCTTTAGCCTAATTGAGTTCGGATAGACTGAGCGATTTCCTCAGCATAGCCTTGAATGACCGAGTAATCTTCCCCTTCCACCATTACTCGAGCCAAAGGCTCTGTGCCAGAATACCGGACAACCACTCTGCCGTTTTCACCTAAAGCAGCTTCCACTTTCTTAATGGCGCTAACAATTTTAGGATATCGAGAGAAATCCTCTTTGGTCTTCACATGAACGTTTTGAAGAACCTGAGGATAATGAGTCATTACTTTTTTCAGTTCCGAGAGTTTTTTTCCAGTTCTTCGCATGATAGCGAGGATTTTGAGTGCAGCAATGAGGCCATCCCCTGTTGTGTTATGTTCAAGAAAAACAATGTGGCCTGACTGCTCTCCCCCTAGATTCAATTTTTGCTTCTGCATGGCTTCCACGATGTAACGATCGCCAACTTGGGCTTCTACTAACACGCCCCCCGCTTTTTTGAGCGCAATTTTCAATCCCATATTGCTCATGGGAGTGCCAACGACCGTATTTTTTGCAAGGGTTCCCTGTTTCAGCATCTCAGTCGCGCAGATGGCTAAAATTTGATCGCCATCTACCACTTCGCCATTCTCGTCTGAAAGCATCACTCGATCAGCATCTCCGTCGAGTGAAATCCCTATTTCCGCGCGATGTTCATGCACCGATCGGCACATTCGCTGAGGAAATACCGCGCCCACTTGATCATTGATATTTGTCCCATTGGGAGAAACAGCCATGGGAAAGACTTCTGCCCCCAATTCTTCAAGAACAATCGGAGCTACTTTATAGGAAGCTCCATTGGCGCAATCTAAAACCACTCGAATTCCATCTAGATTCAAATCTTCCGGAAAAGTATTTTTTAGGTAAACGATGTATCGGCCAATCGCGTCTTCGATTCGCATGGCACGCCCGATGTCGTCATTGATAGGGCGGAAACGATCGAGTTCACCTGATTGGATGATTTGCTCAATATGTTTTTCTACGGAATCAGACAGCTTGCAGCCGTTTTTGTCGAAAATTTTGATTCCATTATATTGAAAAAGATTATGGCTAGCAGAAATGACGACCCCAATATCTGCTCTCATGCTTCTTGTAATAAAAGCAATCCCAGGAGTGGGAAGAGGTCCCACCAAAAACACTTTTGCTCCCATGGAACAAAAACCTGCTGAAAGGGCATTTTCGAACATGTAACCAGATAACCGAGTATCTTTCCCGATTACTACTTTGGTCTGGCGCATTTGACCCTGGGAATCTTTGTTGCCAAAAAGATAAGCGGCCGCTCGGCCTATTTGCATGGCCATTTCACCAGTCATGGGGTACTGGTTGGCGATTCCCCTCACCCCGTCTGTGCCAAATAGCTTCGAACTCATGGGCTTTCTTCCGGCCTTTCTCCGAGCTCAACTTTTCGAGTTATTACTTTCACTGTTACTTTTCCTTCGCGCGATAGTTTTAACCCTTTTTGCTCATCGACTTCAATATTTACCAAAAATTCTTTATTCCCCTTCAGGTTAGTTACGATGACCTCTTGAGTCCCTACTGCTTCTAAGCTTTCCAAGACCGAAAGAGGACCCGAAACCGCCACTTTGGTGGGATTTGTTCTGACTTCCACGATTTCATAACCACGCGCTGGATTTCCCCCTAGATTAGGCTTTACAGGGATGTACTTTTCTCCGAGTTCATCTAAGCGAATGAGGATTTGGGTCGGATAAAAACTTAATACTTTAACCCCGATGGGGAGTTCCCCCAGGAGATCTTCTGAAATTGAAAACCCAATCGTAGTATCTCGTGTTCTTCGTAAGTCGGGTTGTATAGGTTGGACTCTCCGTTCAAGTTCATTCAACCAGACGCGAGGTCCACTCAGGGTGTATTCAATGGAGTTGGGAATGCTGTTGATGATTTGAGTTCCCGCAGGCAAAAGCGGCTGGAGAGGGACTGTTATCTTCTTCTCCTCAGCTTTTAAACTCAAGATGGTAATCCAAAGAATGAGCGCTAGCAAAATACTGACAGCTTTCAACGCCAAGCTTTCACTGAAGTGAATCGCCCCTCGATTGTTGAACAAGTAGCTCATGCTTCCTTCTTGCTTGATTCGTATTTGCTTAAATCCAATAAGTCTAGCAAATGTTTTTTCAGCGAATCGGCATTGAGATCACGCTCCATTTTTCCATGGTGAGCGAGTGAAATTTCGGCCCTTTCCTCACTGACAACAACTACCACCGCGTCCGTCTCATGAGTCAGACCGAGAGCTGCTCGGTGCCGGGTACCGAATTCTTTTTTCACTGCGGGGTCTCTAGACAAAGGCAATAAGCATCCGGCCGAAGATATCCGAGCATTTCTGATAATGACAGCACCGTCATGGATGGGTGAGGAGGTTTGAAAAATGCTAATGATTAAATCGGCGGTCACTCTAGAATCCAGAGGGATTCCCGCTTCAATATAGTTTTTCAAACCGGTTTCACGCTCAATGACAACTAGAGCCCCCAAACGTTGAATGGCGAGTGTTTGGGCAGCTTGGCAAATTTCTTCGACAATGGAGATTTCCTCAATCGTGTTTGCACTCGTGAAGAAGGGGTTTCGCCCCACTTGGGTCAGGGCTTTTCGGATTTCTTCCTGGAAGACAATGATTAAAATGAAAATGAGGTTACTGAAAAACTGGTCCAAAATCGTATGAAGCGTATGTAGTTGAAGTTTCTGGGACAGAAAATACCCCATCAGGATAATCCCAAATCCTGTGAGCATTTGGACGGCCCGAGTGCCTCGGATCAGCAGAAGGACTCGGTAGACGACGATAGTGACCAGAACGATATCCACCATATCGCTCCAGCGGACTATCTCTCTAATATTACTGAAAAAAGTTTCCATAACCGCCGCTTAAAAGCATAGAAAGCCATTTCTTCTTTTTCGGCAAAAGTTACGGAAATGTTTAGGAATTATGCTACTTCAGATTTGCGATTGGGCATCCCCAAGGGCACGCTGGATTCTTCGGATTCTTTCTGTTTTGTTTGCTGTTGGGATGCTGGAGGTACAAAAGCAGGGAGGGCTCTTCCCTCCATCAGGCTTTCAATTTCGGCTCTCTCGAGAGTTTCTCTTTCCAGTAGAGCTGCTGCCATGGCGTGCAAGACGGAGATCTTGCTCTGTAAAATCTCCACTCCCCGATTGTAATTTCTCACGATGATATCTCTTACTTCTGTATCGATTTGCTCTGCTAGCCGTTCACTAATGTTTCGGGTCTGACTGATTTCCCGGCCCAAAAACACATCCCCTTCTTTTTTGCCAACGGCTACGGGTCCAATTTTTTCACTCATTCCCCACTCACAGACCATTCTCCTGGCTAAATCGGTGGCTCTTTCGATGTCGTTTCCTGCCCCCGTTGTCTTTTGACCAAAAATCAAATACTCGGCAATCGCTCCCCCCATAAGGAAAGAGATCATTCTTTCGGCCTTTTCTGCTGAAAGTGTCAGTTGGTCCTCTTCGGGAAGTGTTTGAGTTAAACCGAGCGCCATTCCTCGAGGAATAATCGTTACTTTATGAACCGGATCTAGTCCTGGCAGACTTTTGCCCACGATCGTATGCCCCGCTTCGTGATAGGCGATGGCCCTTTTTTCTTCGGGTCCAATGATCATCGTTTTTCTTTCGCTTCCCATCAAGATCTTGTCTTTAGCTGCTTCGAATTCGGACATGGACAAAGCAGACTTGTTTCTTCGCGCTGCAATCAACGCTGCTTCATTTACAAGATTGTGTAAATCAGCCCCAGAGAAACCAGGGGTTCCCTTTGCAATCACTGTCAGATCGACATCGTTAGCAAGGGGGGTTTTTCTTACATGTACTTTAAGAATGCCTTCTCTCCCCCGGATATCGGGTTTTGGAACCACGACGTTTCTATCAAAACGTCCCGGTCTCAAAAGAGCCGGATCCAAGACATCAGGTCGATTGGTAGCAGCCACCAAGATCACGCCTTCTTTTGAATCGAACCCGTCCATTTCGACAAGCAATTGATTGAGGGTTTGCTCACGCTCGTCGTGTCCGCCTCCAAGGCCAGCCCCGCGGTGTCGGCCTACCGCATCGATTTCATCAATAAAGATGATGCAAGGAGCATGTTTTCGGCCTTGTTCAAATAAATCACGAACTCGAGAAGCCCCAACTCCAACGAACATTTCGACGAAGTCGGAACCACTGATGCTAAAAAATGGGACTCCTGCTTCACCCGCCACTGCTTTGGCTAGGAGAGTTTTTCCAGTTCCAGGACTTCCCACTAGAAGCACTCCTTTAGGGATTCGCCCTCCCAGTTTTGTGAACTTTCGGGGGTCTCTTAAAAAATCGACGATTTCTTTTAGCTCTTCTTTGGCTTCATCACATCCGGCTACATCTCCAAACAGAACTTTCGTATTTCCATCTGCGTGTAATTTCGCTCGAGAACGACCAAACGTCATGGCCTTGCCACCGCTCGCCTGAATTTGGCGCAAGAAGAAAATTAAGAGAACGCCCAACACAACCATGGGGCCCCAACTAATTAACAGTTGAACTAAAAGTGTATTTCCCCCATCGATTTCGTAGTTAGGGGTTAAGCTGTGTTCGCCTAAGAGCTTTGTGTAAAACTCAGATGAAGTATCCCCTACTGTTTCGAAGTTTGCCCCATTTTCAAAATCTGATTTGTAGCGGCCTGAAATACGACCCCGCTCTTTGTAGGTTACCGATTCGATTTGATTCTTTTTTACCGCTTCAATGAACTGAGGAAATGTGATCTTTTTTTCCAGCGGATTGACTTTGGCAGTTTGCAGCAAAACTACCGTCATCATAACCAGCATTAACCAAGCAAAGACTGTTTTTTGTGAAGATTTCATAGACTCCTAGCCCTGTCCCTAGTGTTTTAGCTATCGGCAAGATTCAGAAGAAACCTTATGTTCTTCTGGATATATTCGGTCTGAAAGAAAGCCTCAAAGAGAGCTTTGTAACCCCTTGGTATTACGTGATGTTTTGGTCGGGCGGGTGGTTCAAAACATCA
>Ga0214923_10000579_pt1 | contig 54806 bp, 45 predicted proteins | sample LL1510_MetaG_FD_177993 | JGI IMG/M metagenome (GOLD analysis project Ga0214923, IMG submission 177993) | Freshwater microbial communities from Lake Lanier, Atlanta, Georgia, United States - LL-1510 | ecosystem: Environmental > Aquatic > Freshwater > Lake | place: USA: Georgia | collected...
ATCTGATGCCATTTTGTTGATGGCAAAAACCATTCTCAGATCTCGGGCTACCGGAGCGAACAAGGCCAAAACCTGTTCGCAGCGTACCTCAATTCGCTGATGCCAAACATCAGCCTGACGTTCGGCCAATTCCACCTCCAAAATAGCCTCTTGATCGCCAGTCTCCAAAACCATGAGGAGGGCATCGAGTTGCTCACGCACCTGATCGCCCATTTGGGTGACCAACGATCGAAGCTGAAGAAGCTCAAGACTGATTTGGGTTGTTGCCATGTGACTTTGCAAAATACACACAAAGTGCCCATAACATTGATTATCAGCTTAAAATTAATGTAAATACAACATTAAATCTAGATATCACCGAGTATGGGGCGCACCAAGAGTTCTTCCACTATGGAGCTGGGACCAAGTTTCCAGGAGGTCCAAATCAATTCAGCAATATCCGCTGGGCGCATGAACCGATCTTCTGGAAAACCGCTTTCCGCCCAACTCGACGTATAAGTAGGTCCGGGTAAAATGGCTGTTACACCGACCCTGTAGGGCATGAGCTCCTGCCTCAAACTTCTGGCCAGACCAAGTAGCGCGTGCTTGCTTACGGCATAGGCCCCACCGGCCGGATAGGCTTTGATGGATGCAGTCGAACACATGAAGAACAGCTGAGCACCAGTGCTCATCTTAATCAAATCGGTAAGTCCACGCGTGAGGTAGTAGGCCGAAAGAACATTCACTTCCAAAAGCGACAGAAACTGACCATCCGGCTCGTCGAGCAATGGTCCGGGCAGAAAGAGACCCGCATTGTGCACCAGTAAGTCGAGCCGTTCACCAGCCTCCTTACGGATCCAGTCGGCACATCGTGCTGCTTCTTCACGTTTGCCTAGATCGAAAGGGGCACATGAGAAATGTTGGCTTGGAAACTGAGATTCAAGCTCATTCAACAAGGATTGAAGTTCAGAATTCGTTCGGGCCGTAAAGAGCACTGAACAACCACCCTGCGCCAGACGGTGCACAACGGCGCGGCCAATACCCCTCCCGGCACCCGTCACCACTGCGATACATTTATGAGACATCCCCCAAATATGGGAGATAAACCCGTATTTTTGACCCAGTTCCTCAACTGATCCATGATTTTTTTCTACCATCTGGGCCGTTACCTGTTGCTTTTGCGCAGGCTATTTAAAAAACCGGAAAATCGCCTGCTGTATGGCCAGGAACTGATCCGACAAATGTATTCTATCGGAGTGGGATCCATCGGGATCGTCACCATCATTGCTGTTTTTTCGGGTGCAGTAACCACCGTACAAACCGCATATCAACTCATTTCAGGATGGATTTCAAAATCCGTGATTGGCGCCATCGTGAGCGACAGCAGCCTGCTCGAATTGGGACCGACCATCACGTCATTGGTTTTGGCAGGCAAAATTGGTTCCAGCATTGCTTCCGAAATCGGTACCATGCGGGTCACCGAACAAATAGACGCCCTTGAAATCATGGGCATCAATGCCCCAGGATACCTGATCGGCCCAAAAATTCTCGCTGCATTGCTCACGATACCTCTATTAATCGTATTGAGCATCAGCTTATGCACAGCTGGCGGTATGGTTGTGGGCGAACTCACTGGCATTGTGCCATACACACAATTCGTGGAAGGTGCCCGTTCTACTTTCCAGACCTATAATCTCATTTTCTCCATGACAAAAGCCATCACCTTTTCCTTCTTGATATCCTCCATCTCCGCCTATCAGGGCTACTATGTGGAAGGTGGATCATTAGAGGTTGGCAAAGCAAGTACAATGGCAGTGGTATTCAGTTCGGTGGCGATTCTCGTTGCCGATTACGTATTGGCCCAACTTCTTCTGTAAGATGATTGAGATCCAGTCAGTGACCAAGAATTTTAGGCAAAAAACAGTTTTGCACCGCTTGTCTGCCCGTTTCGAGCCGGGCCATGTGAGCATGATTATCGGATCCAGTGGGAGCGGTAAGTCTGTCCTGATGAAAATTTTGGTTGGCCTGTTCGCACCCGATGATGGTCATGTTTTCTACGGCTCAAATGATTTTTTCAATTTGGATATCGAAGCCAAGACCGAAATCCGGAAGCAAATTGGGATGCTTTTCCAAAATTCAGCGTTGTTCGACTCATTGAATGTAGCGCAAAATGTGTTGTTTCCGCTCCAGATGTTCAGTAATCACACAGCCCGACAGCAGTTGGAACGAGTGAACCATTGTTTGGAGCGGGTTGGCCTGGCGGGCACCAACCACCTGCATACGAGTCAACTCAGCGGGGGAATGCGCAAAAGGGTAGGCATTGCAAGAGCAATCGCTCTTGAACCGAGGTATTTATTCTGCGACGAACCCAATTCTGGGCTTGACCCTTTAACCTCAATCAAAATTGATGAACTCATTCGGGAAATCACCTTAGAATCCGGCATTACCACTGTGGTGAACAGCCACGACATGAATTCGGTGATGGAAATTGGTGATCACATTTGCTTTTTGTTTCAAGGCAGGATGTTGTGGACGGGAAGTAAGAGCAACATCATGGAAACGGACTGCCAAGAATTAAATGACTTCGTTTTTGCTACATCATTTTTGAAACAAATACGGGGACGAAGCAAGGGTCTTGCAGGATGAGTTTTATGCCCTATTGGGATGAATATATGCCATTTTTGACGACCTTCGCACTCATTCCACATAGAAGTCAAACTTTTATTTTTTCAAGTAAATAACACAAATTAATTTAATTATTTAATTTTATGAGCATATTGGTGAACAAAAACTCGAAAATTCTGGTACAAGGCTTTACCGGTAACGAAGGAACCTTTCACGCAGAACAAATGATGGCCTATGGAAGTCAGGTTGTTGGAGGCGTAACACCGGGTAAAGGAGGGAGCGAACACCTCGGACGCCCTGTTTTTGACACCGTTTCTGAGGCCATCGACAAAACTGGCGCCAACACTTCCATCATTTTCGTGCCCCCGGCTTTCGCTGCTGATGCCATTATGGAAGCGGCCGATGCGGGTATTGATGTGATTGTCTGCATCACTGAGGGCATCCCTACCCGCGATATGATCGCCGCGCGTGAATATCTCCGGTCAAGAAACAGCCGTCTGATTGGGCCTAATTGCCCGGGAATAATCACACCAGATGAGGCCAAAGTTGGCATTATGCCCGGCTTTGTTTTCAAAAAGGGGAATGTAGGGATTGTATCACGTTCAGGTACGCTCACATATGAGGCCGCTGACCAAGTTGTTAAGGCGGGGATGGGAATTTCCACGGCCATTGGCATTGGTGGAGATCCAGTAATTGGCACTACGACTCGTGAGGCAGTCGAATTATTTGCCTCAGACCCGGAGACTGAAGCGATTGTACTCATCGGTGAAATTGGTGGTCAAATGGAAGCAGATGCTGCGCGCTGGATTCGGGATTCAAAATTGAATAAGCCTGTGATTGGATTTATTGCCGGTCAAACAGCACCTCCTGGTCGCCGGATGGGCCATGCGGGTGCTGTGGTAGGTGGCACAGAAGACACTGCAGCTGCAAAAATGAGCATCATGGAAGAATGCGGCTTGCATGTGGTGGCCTCGCCTGCCGATATTGGTCAGACTGTGCGCAAAGCACTCGGCAGGTAATTCGTCATTAGAATCCAAGCAACATCCCAGCTATAGTGGCGTTCAACAAGGAAGCTGCTGTACCTGCCATTAAAGCCTTCACACCAAGTTGAGAAAACAGCGTTCTGCGCTCGGGTATCAGTCCGCCAATTCCTCCCACTTGGATCCCAATGGACGCCACGTTGGCGAACCCACAAAGCGCATAAGAAGCCATCACAATCGTTTTTTCTGATGTGAATGCACCGCTGGCCTTCAGTTCTGAGAGGCTTGTAAAGGCCACAAACTCATTCAAAATGGCCTTTTCTCCGAGCAGCTGCCCCATCAACAACACATCCTCGCCACGTACCCCCATCAGCCATGAAATAGGGGAAAACAGCATGCCCAATACCAACTGCACGCTCAACCCATCATAACGGCCCCCGCTTATTTGCGCAATCCAGCCGTTGAGACCCGTCCACCCGCCTACCCAATGTTGGAGCATAAAGTTCAACATCGCCATGAGGGCTGTAAAAACAAGGAGCATGGCACCCACATTCACAGCTAATTTTACGCCATCAGTGGTGCCTGTTGCTACGGCCTCAAGTACGTTGTCACCCATGGTATCGCGGGGCACAGATAAATCGGATGAAAATTCTTCTGTCTCTGGCACAAGCATCTTGGCCGCCAATACTCCTGCTGGAGCAGCCATAACGGATGCGGTGAGAAGATGCCGGGCAAACAATGCTTGGGATTGAGGGTCGTCTCCCCCTAAAAAGCCAATATACGCAGCCATGACTGCTCCGGCAATGGTCGCCATCCCACCGGTCATCAAAGCCATGATTTCCGAGCGGGTCATTCGATTGAGGTATGGCTTAATCAGGAGTGGGGCCTCTGTTTGTCCCATAAAAATATTCGCAGATGCGGCCAAACTCTCTGCTCCAGAAATATTAAGTAGACGGTTCATGACCCAGGCAAATACGAATACTATGCGCTGTAAAATGCCCAAATAGTACAGCAAACTCGTGAAGGCCGAAAAGAAAATGATGGTGGGCAATACCTGGAACACAAAAATAAACCCATAAGTGTCGACTGATGTCACGAGACCACCAAACAGGAATTCTGAACCCTTACGCGAAAAGCCGAGCAGCTCAACGATGAAACCACTGACCACAGCGAATGCACGTCCGACCGCCCCTACTTTCATCACCAGAATAGCCAGCGTAAGCTGCAAGCCGAGCGCAGGCAAAACTGTACGCCATGCAATCCTTTTCCGGTTCTCAGATAACAAATAAAGCAGACCGAGCAAGGACACCAAGCCAAGCAATCCATTGAGTAAGGACATCATCATGGCCCAAACCTACTGAAAAGTATCTTTAATGTGAAAGAAAATTGGCAAGCGGATTTAAAGCATTCCTCTTTTTCTTAACTCATCCCGAATGAGTGCTGCTTCTTCATAGTGTTCACCATCAACAGCCTGTTGCAGTCGCTCCTGGAGCTCTGCGTATCCCAATTTTCGGTAAGGAGATGGCTTTGACTCAGGTTCTTTTACCACATAATCTGTAGAATTGCTGCTATCCACATGCGCATGTGATGCATCAGCCACCCGATCAGGGTCCAGCATAACGCCTCCTGAATCCAAAACATGGGGAAAAGTATAGACAGGGCAGCCAAATCGCACAGCAAGGGCCAGTGCATCTGAGGTGCGGGCGTCGACCTGCCTGAGCTCGTTTCCCTGCCTGCAATGTAAACGGCTGTAGAAAATACCTTCCCTTAAATCCGCGATGACCACTTCTTCAATCTCGATGTCGAATTCTGAAGCAAAATTCCTGAATAAATCATGGGTCAGCGGACGGGCCGGCTTCATATTCTCCAATTCTATCGCAATGGCCTGGGCCTCGAAACCCCCAATAATGATGGGGAGCTTGCGGCCGCCCCCCTTCTCGCCCAAAATAAGGGCGTAGGAGTTGGCCGAGGTGTTGCTGTCTGAAAGCGCAACAATTTCCAATTCTATTTTTTTCATCAGGCGTGAGAAGCCTTAAAGCGCTGAACAGCCGCTGTCAGTCGCGGCAATACGTCAAAAGCATCGCCCACAATCCCATAATCAGCCACCTTGAAAAAGGGCGCTTCTTTGTCGGTATTGATGGCCACGATCACTTTGCTCGAACTCACACCTGCCAAATGCTGAATGGCACCGGAAATGCCGATGGCAATATATAAATCCGGTTTGATGGTGATTCCCGTTTGTCCGACGTGTTCTTCATGTGGGCGCCAATGCATATCGCTGACCGGCTTGGAGCAAGCGGTGGCTGCACCGAGACTACTTGCCAGGGATTCGACCAAATGCCAGTTTTCTGGTCCTTTTAATCCGCGCCCTGCAGACACCACACGTTCGGCCTCAGTCAATGGAATTTTACCAAGCACCCGGTCAACCCGATTCACACGGATTTTTGTTTGACTGGATTCGAAGGTATTGGGCAAGGCTACTGTTTTCATTTCACCGACGGGGTGACTTTCAACAGGAAAGGAATTGGGGGTAATGGCCATGACGCATGGAAGCCCGAGTACCTGTAGGTAGGCATAACCTTTATTGGAAAAAACGGATCTTCGGACTTCCCAACCTGTATCTGATTTTTTAGGCACATCAATCACCCCTGAGGCAAGGGGTATGCCCATACGTACAGCCAAACGGGGTGCTATTGACTTTCCCAAATAGGTATTGGAGACAACAAGTTGGTGAGCACCAAACAGACTTGCAGCTTGTGTCAGGTAATGCACAACCGCATCGACCTCATTTAAATCATGTTCGGCGCTGTAGTGAGCCGAAACACCTAGGTCTTGCAGTTGCTGCAAGGCTTCTGAGGATGCGGCTGAAGAACACAGCACACTGCACTGTGCTTGAAGACCATGCGCCAATTGAACGCCAAATGAAACCGCTTCTAAAGCAATCTTCTTCAAAATACCATCCTGAACAGGGGCGAAAACAAGTACTGACATGTTCGATCTCGACAAAATTGTTAAATAGTGATTAAATGACTTTTGACTGTTCGTGAAGGAGCGATACCAACTGGTCCATGTCGCTCGCATCCACAAACCTACACCCGGCTTTGGCCACCGGTGGCTCGTAACGCGACACCTGCGTTTGATCGGCGTTTGCCAATGCCGACACTACCTCCAATGGTTTGGTACGAGCCATCATGATGCCCCGCATATTAGGAATTCTGGGTTCTGTGAGTTCCTTCTGACAAGTGGCCACGAAAGGATGAGCCACCTGCGCAAAGGCCCGACCACCGTCCACATCGAAAGAGACCTCGGCTTCTGTGCCGTTGCTGCTGATGGATGTCAGGATGTTGATCAAAGGCAAGCCCAACAATTCAGCCAGCATCCCCCCTACCATCCCGCCATTGTAATCGATGGACTCCCTGCCGCAAAGGATCAAATCATAGTGCTCTTTGGTGGCAACCACAGCCAATTCGCGCGCTACCTGGATGGCGTCTGTTGCATCAGCATCGATCCGAATGGCTTTATCAGCACCAATGGCCATGGCCTTACGAAGATTAGACTCTGAGTCGGCCCGACCCACATGCACCACGGTCACACTTCCCCCACCCAAAGACTCATTCAACTCTAAAGCCTTGGTAAGCGCCAATTCATCGTATGGATTGATGATGAATTGAACACCGTTTTTGTCGAGTGACTTACCATCGGATGTAAAAACAATACGCGTTGTTGTGTCGGGCACCTGGCTCAGACAGACCAGTATATTCATATTTTTGAAAAAAGATGTACGGAATAAAGCACAAAAATAAGGATAAATGAAGCATCATAGTGAGGGAAATGCGCGTGTAGGGCGACTTCAATCATTGATTCGGCAAAACCCTCGGGATCCATTCCTTCAATATGCGCTCGGACTTGAATGGGAGAAGCAATTACAATGGCAAGAAGCCGAGAAGATTTGGCGCAAATTGTTGGCATCTCATCCGGAATACCTCCCAGCCTGGCAACGACTCGCGGAGTTGTATTGGGCCCAAGAAAATTGGGTCAAAGCGCATGAATGCGCGACCGAGGCGCAAATTTGTGCCGAAAAATTAGGCGATACTCACGCCCAAGAAATCGCCAATGATTGGCTGGAGCAAATAGAAGCCCGAACGAATGAAGGATAAGATCAATGTCAGATTAAAATCGCATGCCGAGGCTCAATAACAACTCCGTACGGAACTGTCTTATGTTCGCCCCGAAATTGGGAGCGGGCAAGGTTAGGCTGTATGGTTCACGATAGATATTCCAGGAACGATGAGACACACAGACATCAAGGATAAAAGGGTCCTTTCGGTAGCCGCACCCCAATGAAACCTCACGCTGAGCGCGGTTACCACCGCCGGTATTGAGTTCCGGAAGAAAAGGAGACGTGCTGTAGGCCATTCCCATACGAAAGGCGTAAGGTCCGAGCAATCCTTCGCCGCCCAATCGAAAAGTGCTGGTCGAGGAGAATAAATTCGTGACATCATTGTTCACGTTTCTCGCCCATTCTGCTGTTCCGGCATCGAGGTCAACGGTGCGCACCCGCATGCGCTGGAAAGACATATAATCATAGCCCGCTGTGATGAGGCCTTTTTTTCGAAAAACGAGGGCCAAGCCAACACTTGTTCGGGCTGGTCGACGGAATTTATATTCGAAGGGTGCATAAACAGGCGATGCAGCGAAGGCATAGGTGGGCACCGAATCGAAAGTGGCCTCTAAATCGGTCTGAAAATCCTCCTCAACAGTGAGTCGCGCGGGTGGCGCATACGAAAATCCGAGTCTCAAAATCTCTGAAGGCCTGAAAATTGCCCCAAATTTCCATTCAAAACCATCCGCCACCGAATAAATGTTTTGTGTATAACGAAACGACTTAAAGTCGAAGATGCTATCGGCTTCATCCGTTTCGGTGAATGAAGTAACCCGATCCAATCGTGCGCTGAGTATGCTGAGTGATGCGCCGAGTTGCAAGACATTCTTCCAATTGCCTGCCAAGGTAAACTGATAATCAGACATCTGGCCACTGCTGCGGGCCACCTCTTCCTGCCGAACGCCACCACTGGGTACCATAGAGAGGTAGTAAGAAGTACTATCGCCCGGCCTTTGGGGATTAATGAGGCCTGTTCTTGAAGCAAGAGCCGCCGTAAAAGGAAATTGGGCAGCTATAAATGCCGTACCTGAATTGGCTTCTTCCTGAAAGTAATTGACCAAACTTGTTTTTGTATTGTACCCATCGAGCTGCCACCGACCAGAAAAAACGGCAGATTGGTTTAACGTAAACCCATAATGCACGCGCAGCCAACCTGAGCCACTTTCCTGGGGTTTTTCCGCAATCACAATGCCTAAGGACGGAAGCCTTACATCACCCCTACTGCTGCGCACGCGCGAGTTCAGATAATCAGATCGCGCCCCTACCGAACCCATTGAAGCGGACAAACCCAATACTGAAGAATGAAATCCTGCAATTCCGGCGGGATTGACCAATGCGCCGCCCCAATCAGCGCCCAAGGCCACTAATGAGCCTCCTAAAGCGCTTGAACGGGCAGAACCAACGGGCTGAAACTGACTGAACTGTAGCATATCAATAGCATACTGTGCCATTGATTTGTTTGAACAAAGCAGTAAGCCAAATAGAAGGAAAGGCGAAATACGCTTCATCCTCATCGTGGACGACCGGATGTTGTGGTCCTATTTCCGCCGCTTGATGATGGCGTGGTTGGGCGAGAATATCCTGATGGGCTGCTCCTCGAGGGGGCTGATGGTGAATAAGATCCTGAGGTACGGGGCGCGGTATACGATCGTGAAGGCGCTGTTGTTTTCGAGGGAATGTTCGTGCGCGAAGGCGCACTGGGTGCGGAAGTTCTAGGCGTGTAGGAACCTGATGAACCAGTAGAGCCAGAGCGGGAAGGCGTATAGGTACGCGGCGTGTAGGAACCTGATGAACCAGTAGAGCCAGAGCGGGAAGGCGCATAAGTACGCGGCGTATAGGAACCTGATGAACCGGTAGAACCAGAGCGGGAAGGCGTATAAGTACGCGGCGTATAGGAACCTGATGAACCGGTAGAACCTGAACGGAAAGGTATCGATTCAGCCTCATCTAAAAGGCCAGTTCCTGGGGTAGCATAGGGGTACCGCACTTCGGTTCTCTGCTTTTGATCAGCTGAACGCAGTGTTCTCGTTGCTTCTCCTCGTGATGTACTTGGGGAAATGGAATGACTGCCTACAACGCCCCGCGTTGTACTTCGGGAAATCGAATGGCTGCCCGCAACGCCCCGCGCTTGAACGTAAGGAGAACCAATGCGTGCATCGGGTTGACGGGCTGGAGCCCGCATTTTTCCCCGCTGAATGAAACCGGGTAAAGATGATCCAGGTATGGTTGCCCGTGTGGGTGAGGGCTTAAGTGCGGGGGTGGCTGAAACCCAGATGCCAGATCCTCCATGGTTCCAACCATTCCATCCATTGTTCCATCCATTGTTCCACCCCCAGTAAGAATTCATACCCCAATTGTTGCACCATGGACTGTTCCACGAATTCCATCCCCAGGGATCGTATATCCCCCAGCCTGTTCCAGCATACAGCCAAGGATCGTAGCCCCATGGGCGATTCATGCCATAAGGTGATCCCCAACCCATTGAAAATCCAGGATTCATTCCCCAGTAGGGAGGCATAAAAGGATTGTATAACATATAACTCCTGCATCCATGAAATCCACCCATGCCATAATTCCATCCAGGGTTGCTCCAAAGGGGATTCCCGAATCGATTCGCCCATTCCAGATCGCGGTCGTAACGGCCCAAGCGGTTCGAACGAGCGGAGCGACGAACGGATCGACCATCTTCCATATAAGCCGAATATGGATCACCTCCCGAATTTGGCTCTATGGTCGGACTTGGTAAACCCTCATCGGCCGACGCATATAAATCGTCGCTAAAATTCATCCGTTTTAACCGTGCCATGTCGTAGGATGAGCATCCCTGAATCAATACACCCACCACAGTCCAAGCAGCAAACAAAGTAATTCGGCAAGCTGAATGTAGGTTAAACATGACGTTGGTTTTAAATCGATCAATAAACGCGCAGATAGTTATATTTGTTCCCTTTTTGTAAAAATAGAGAAAAAGCAAACACAAAAGAAACATGGCCAAAGAAATTACGCCCAGAACACAGGATTACGCACAGTGGTACAACGATTTAGTGCTGAAAGCGGGGCTTGCCGACTATTCAGCGGTTCGGGGTTGTATGGTCATCAAGCCATATGGATTCGCCATTTGGGAGCGCATGCGTGATGCGCTCGATGCTATGTTCAAAGAAACAGGCCACAGCAATGCCTACTTTCCGTTGTTCATCCCCAAGTCGTTTTTCAGCAGAGAGGCCGCACACGTCGATGGATTTGCCAAGGAGTGCGCCGTGGTGACACACTATCGCCTCCGAAATGGAAAAGATGGGGGTATAGAAGTGGATCCTGAGGCCCGACTCGAAGAGGAGTTGATTGTGCGGCCCACCTCGGAAACCATCATCTGGAATACCTATCGCGATTGGATTCAAAGCTATCGCGACCTCCCCTTGCTCATTAACCAATGGGCTAATGTTGTGCGCTGGGAAATGCGCACGCGTTTATTTTTGAGAACGACTGAGTTTCTGTGGCAAGAGGGCCATACCGCCCATGCCACTGCGGCAGAGGCGGTTGAAGAAACGCGAAAAATGCTGGACGTATACGAGCGATTTGCCCGTGAGTGGATGTCGCTCCCGGTAATTAAGGGTGTTAAAACGGAGCAGGAGCGTTTCGCAGGAGCCATCGATACCTATTGCATTGAAGCCTTGATGCAGGACGGTAAGGCATTGCAGGCTGGCACTTCCCATTTCCTGGGCCAGAATTTTGCGAAGGCGTTTGATGTACAATTTACAGGGGTGGATGGTCAGCGTGATTACGTTTGGGCTACTTCTTGGGGCGTATCTACGCGCTTGATGGGCGCTTTGGTGATGGCACACAGCGACGATGATGGGTTGGTTTTGCCGCCCATGTTGGCACCCATCCAGGTCATTATCATTCCGATCTACAAAGGTACTGATAGCCAGGCTCCGCTCCGTGAGGCGGGTGCCAAGCTCGAACATGAACTGCGTTTAGCGGGTGTACGGGTTCAATTTGACCAGGACGATAACCACCGGGCAGGCTTTAAATTCGCGGAATCTGAGCTTAAGGGCATCCCCATCAGGATCGCATTGGGGATGCGCGACCTTGAACAAGGAACCATAGAGGTTGTACGCCGCGATACCCGTGAAAAATTGCACATGCAACAAACGGATCTGGGATCAAAAATCACCCATCTCTTGGAGGCCATTCAGAAAAATATCTATCAAAAAGCACTCGATTTTAGAAATGAGCGTACCCATAGGGCAGATTCCTGGGCAGAATTTGAGCGACTGCTTGATGAGGGAGGCGGCTTTATTTCTGCCCATTGGGATGGCACTTCAGAGACGGAAGAGCGGATCAAAGAGTTAACCAAGGCCACCATCCGCTGCATTCCGTTCGACCATCAAATGGAAGACGGAAAGTGCATCCTAACGGGTGCCGCGTCAAAACAACGCGTATTGTTTGCGCGCGCCTACTAAGGCCACCCTTGGTTCCAAGAATTTATCCGACTTTTCGTTCATAGTCGATGAATTCGTAGTCGGTTCCACTTTTCGATGTAAGCCGGCCTGATCGGTTTAGTATGTTCCACTGAGTTTCATCGTATTCAAAATGCGTATCACCTTCTACGTTGGAATAGACCCGTGTGACATATAACCTGCTGGCCATAGGCAGTAATTCTGCATAAACTTTTCCGCCCCCAATCACAAAAATCTCGGGGTATCCGGCGAGTGCCTCAATGGCGGCCTGGGCGGAATCAAATACCTGAAGCCCAGGCTGGGTAAATGAACGGCGTGTACTCAACACCACAAAAATCCGTCCTGGCAGTACACGTCCAATGCTTTCAAAAGTTGAACGCCCCATGAGACAAACCTGGCCCATCGTGAGTTCCTTGAAACGCTTCAAATCTTCTGGAATGTGCCAAGGCATGGCGTTGTTCCGGCCAATGACACCATTTTGGGATACAGCCACCAGGATGTTGAGTATGGGCACGGATCCTTGTATGACCTTATTTGTCTTGTTTTCAATCATTTGAATATTGTGTAAATGCCGATGAGCCGAACAACAACGACCTAAACGGCGACAGGTGCCTTGATGGCTGGATGCGGGTCATAACCCTCGAAACGAATATCATCGTAGCGGAAGTCAAAGAGTTCTGAAATGCGCGGGTTCAAATGAACTTGGGGAAGAACGCGTTCGGTGCGCGACAACTGCAGTTTGACTTGTTCCAAATGATTCAGGTAGATGTGGGCATCGCCAAGTGAATGTATGAAATCACCTGGCCTAAAGCCACAAACTTGCGCCACCATATGGGTCAATAATGCGTAGGAGGCGATATTGAAGGGAACACCAAGAAAGACATCGGCCGACCGCTGATATAATTGGCAAGAGAGACGGCCGTCGGCCACATAAAATTGGAAGAGTACATGACAAGGAGGAAGCGCCATTCTTGGAACGTCAGCGACGTTCCATGCCGATACCAAATGTCGTCTGGAATCGGGGGAATGGCGCAATGAATGGAGCACGTCTTTGAGTTGATCGATGCTTTCACCTGTAGGGGTCGACCAGCTTCGCCATTGATGCCCATAAACCGGACCGAGCATACCTTCTTCATCAGCCCACTCATCCCAAATGCTCACACCATGTTCTTTGAGATAGCCAATATGGGTATTGCCTGTGATAAACCAGAGCAACTCATGAACAATGGACTTGACATGCAGTTTCTTGGTTGTGATGAGCGGAAACCCCTCTTGCAGGTTGAAACGCATTTGGTAACCAAAAACACTGATGGTGCCGGTACCTGTGCGGTCCGTTTTTTGGACACCATGAGCCAGGATGTGTCTTAAGAGTTCGTGATATTGTTGCATTTTTCCAATCGATGTGTTTCCAATTCCTGCTCCATTAGCGGGCCACGACCACTTTTTTGACATAGGTACCGAAGGTGCACTCGGCCCGTACTGTATAGGTCCCTGCAGGAACATCTCCTAAATCGAGCATAGGTCTGGCCGGTGTTGGCCAATCACGAAGCACACGGCCCGTTTGATCGATCAATTGCAACCGATTGATTTGGTCGAATCGGCCGGTTGCCATGAACAACATGCGATCGGTTGGGTTGGGATAGAGCAGAAAATCTCCATCCGCAACCGGAACATCCGGAGGTGGAACCCCACTTTTCGGGGTGAAACGATACTGCACCAAGGAGGGATTGAACAGGCCAAAAAACGACGTGCCGCGAACCTTGAGAATGGGTATATGTTCTTCGCGACTCAACCAATAATACTCTATTTCTGTACGCAAGGGTACCCCAAATGTGTTGCCCTGAAAGGTGAGACTATCGAGAATTCGGAGTGTACTTTTAACCCGCAGACATTCAAATGTTCCTTGAGGGGTAGTAATGCTGCCCCAACCATCGACTTGAGTGACTCTTCCGCCGCGACTGGCATATTCGCCGACTGTAGGAATGTTGATGTTGTAGGCAAACGTACTGCTGTCTTTTCGCCCATAACTGAGTGGAAAAAAGAAAATCTCATCGTTGTCGGTGTAAAATGCAGGAATGGGTATGCCACTCACCGTAAAACCCCGCCCCACCGCTGCCCAACGGGTGTTGTTGGAATTATAGAATTCGAAAACATTCTGAAGGGAAACCGCAATAAGGTTGATGCTGTCCTGAACTTTTGTTCCAAATGAGTTCAGAAACAGGAAATAAGGGGTCTGTATGCCTGGTCGGTACCAGACCAAGTCAGGCGATTCTGGTTGCAGGTCAGAAAAATCCCAATTCACGCCCGGACCGCTCGCAGCGAAACGTGTCCCTGATATAGAGCGTTGGGCGTTCATGATTTGTGCTGAATCGCCCGATCGGGGCAACTGATCGCGGGTGAGTGTCATTTGGGCTTTCAACCCACTTACAGACATGCCAACGCAGAAAAATGAAAACAGAATTTTGGCGTGCACGCGTGACATAAATCTTGATTTTTGTACGACCATTGAAGGTACGAAGCTAACAATAATAAATATGAAAACATACTTATCGGATCAAGACGCCCAGCAGGATGATGCACGTGCTGGAGGTTCAATCGAATTTACGCCAACGCCAAGAGCGGAGATCATCACCATTGGTGACGAAATTTTGATTGGACAGGTGGTTGACACCAATTCTGCGTGGATCGGCCAGGAATTGTCGCTGTTTGGGTGGCAGGTTGGCAGCATTCAAAGTGTGGGTGATGAACCCGAAGCGATATTGGAGGCGCTCAGCTTGGCCATGTCGCGGTCGCAGTTGGTGATTTTGACAGGTGGATTGGGCCCCACGCGTGACGACCGTACAAAATCGTGTTTGACCCATTTTTTCGGTGGGCAACTTCAAACCAACTACGGTGTTTTGGCCAAGATCGAGCGTTGGTTTGCCCAAAGAGGAAGAGAAATTGGCGATGCCAATCGGCTTCAAGCGGAATTGCCTGATAATGCTCAAATTCTGGATAATGACTTAGGGACCGCTCAAGGCATGTTATGGGAACGAGGAGATTGCATGGTGGTGAGTTTGCCCGGTGTTCCTTATGAAATGAAACACCTGGTGAGTGATCGTTTGTTGCCTATTTTATCCAATAAGGTTGAGACCCCTACCCTATTGCACCACACTTATATTACTTGTGGTATGGTGGAATCGGTCATCGCCGAAATCATAGCCGACTGGGAACTCAACCTTCCTGAGAACATCCGCCTGGCCTATTTGCCTAGTCCCGGCATGGTACGCCTGCGGTTGAGCGCCTCGGGTCGCCCCGTTGCAGAATTGAACGAGCAGCTCTCGCTTCAGGGCAAAGGCCTCAGAGCATTATTGGGGCACCACATTTGTGGCATGGGCAATGAACGCCTGCCCGACGCCATTGGCTCGGCCTTGGTGCAACTCAACGCTACAGTTGGTTTGGCTGAAAGTTGTACGGGCGGTGAACTTGCGCGCTTATTCACTTCAGTTGCAGGTTGTAGCCGCTACTTTCGGGGTGGCCTTGTGGCTTACCACAACGACATCAAAAGTGGACTATTGGGGGTGCCAGACGAGGTGCTGTCGTCGCATGGGGCCGTTAGCGCTGAGACCGTAGCCGCGATGGCATTGGGCGCTATTGATCGATTACACTGTGATTACGCTCTTTCGGTGAGCGGTATAGCTGGTCCGGACGGCGGAAGCGAGGAAAAGCCTGTGGGCACAGTGTGGATTGGACTACATGGCCCGAACACATCTGTTCAGCAACACTACCTTTTGGGAGGAACACGCGATTTAATTCAACAGCGCGCCGCCATGTCGGCTTTGTACCTCTTATGGAATATGTTGCAAAAGGATTTGGCTTCCAAAGAAAAATGAGGTTTTTGTTTTTCGTGTTAACTTTGCGCCGGTCTTTTGAACGGCCTCTTTAGACCTTTTCTAACGTTGTTTCACCTTCATTTGAAGTTAATTTATGTCGAATTTTGAATTGGTCATGCCCAAAATGGGAGAGAGTATCATGGAAGCCACCATCTTGAAGTGGCTGAAAAAACCGGGTGACTCGATCAGTCTCGACGAAGCTGTGTTGGAAATAGCCACCGACAAGGTGGATTCCGAGGTGCCGTCACCCGCAGCCGGCGTGCTCAAAGAGATTTTATTTGCGGAGGGTGATGTTGTTCCGGTTGGTGGTGTTTTGGCGAGAATAGACACAGGGGATTCATCGGGCGAACCAAGCGTTTCCCAACAGGCCCCATCAGACAAAAAAATCAACACGGGATCTGCACATCATACTGAGTCAACCGCGACCAAGATGACGGAGGCCTTACCCAAGGACGTTGCCCAATTAACAGCAGTGGTTCAAGCGAGCGGGGTTCACCATAAAGGAGCAGGACGATTTTACTCTCCCCTCGTGTTGAGCATTGCATCATCTGAGGGCGTCAGCATGTCGGAATTGGAACACATTCAGGGCAGCGGTGCCGAGGGGAGGGTCACCAAGAAGGATATTTTGGCTTATGTCGGACAGAAAGCCTCCGGGCAGTTGGGGGCCCCGGCATCAGTACAGCAAACACCTCAAGCCCAACACCCCGCTGCTGCTGTGCACTCGGCTGTTCATGTTGCTCCTGTGCCCGCGGCTGTTCCTGCTGCAAGGTCCGAAACCCCTGTCGCGGCACCACAAGTGGCTTCAAGTACACCCGCCGGTGGCGCAGACACCGAGATCATTGAAATGGACCGAATGCGTCGGATGATTGCTGACAATATGGTGGCATCCAAGCGCATCTCAGCCCATGTTACTTCATTTGTTGAGGCCGATGTTACCCGCATCGTACAATGGCGTGACAAGATCAAACAGTCCTTTGAAGCCCGTTTTGGTGAAAAACTCACCTTTACCCCGCTCTTCATTGAAGCGGCCGTGAAGGCCATACAGGATTTCCCGATGATCAACGTTTCGGTCGACGGGCACCATTTGATTCGTAAAAAGCACATCCATATCGGCATGGCTGCGGCCCTACCCAATGGCAACCTCATTGTGCCCGTTATTCACCATGCTGATCAATACAACCTCGCAGGATTGGCCAAGAAAGTGAATGATTTAGCCCATCGTGCCCGATTGGGTAAGCTAAAGCCTGAGGAAATCCAAGGGGCCACGTATACCCTATCGAATGTGGGTACTTTCGGTAATGTGATGGGAACGCCCATCATTCCCCAGCCTCAAGTGGCCATTATGGCACTTGGTGCCATCCGCAAAAAGCCCGCTGTAATCGAGACGGAATCAGGCGACCTTATTGGCATCCGGCAAATGATGTTTTTGTCGCACTCATACGATCATAGGGTCGTTGACGGGGCCTTAGGAGGGATGTTTGTGAGGAGAATGGCCGATTACCTTGAAAAATGGGATACAGATAGAGAATTGTGACAAACTGATCCGATACTTGCAAAGGATTAAGTTTATTCTTAAAAACTATTGAGGTCATACCAATCGCGGCGGCGCGTGAGCCTGAGTGATTGCAAGGTTCTTCCCTTCGCGTTGAGGGTGAATGTGTATGACCTATAGGTACCAAAAGGCACCAGATTAAAACTCATTTCCCAGCAATGCAAATCCCGGAATACATTGATCATGGTGGGGTTGAGTTTTTTCTGCACCAAATCAATGCCGGTTCGCCAGGCAATTTTCCATCCTTCGGTTAAATTGAAATCTCCGTTCAGGTCAAGTGCCGCATTAAGCAGGTCCTTTTGGCTGGGGACAGGACTTTTCTGGAGGCCAACGGCCAGATTGAAACTGGCTTGAAAGGGGATTTCCCAATCGATAAATTGGGTTTGGGCTTGCCGCATCAGATATTCGCGCTCTTGTACTTCTCTTGGGTCATTGCTGGGTGTTGCCGCCAGACGATCGGCTAATGATGGTGTGCGGTTGGCTTGTTGCGATCGGTTTCGCAAACTTCCATTGATGGTAAAGTTGGCCGAAGTTAAGCGCGTCAACCCCTGTTGCGCTTGCCAACGATAACGATTGATGCGTTTGCCCTGATCATCCGTACTGTAGGGGTCTAGACTGGCAGAGAAAAACATACTCAGCCTGTCTGTGAAATTGGTGCGCCCATTGAGTTGAATGATCGAAAGTTTAAAGCTATCCGCTGCCAGGTTGTAGGTGCCATTGAGACCAAATGAATCAAACACCTTGAACTTCTTCATGACTTGCCCTGTGTCGGTTTTGATGCGCCACTTTCCTTCGATCAGGTTGTCGAGGGAAAAATTGATGGCATTGCTGCGTCCCGAACCTGCTCCTCCGTATCCGAATCCACCGTAACGATCATAGAGGCGGGTGTTGCCCAGACTGTCACTCTGAATCCGTTGAAAGAAACCAAAGGTGGGATTTGAGAAATCGGGGCGCCACAAATAACTAATTCTCGGATTTAATACATGGCGAAGTGCAGCCAGTCGCCCCCTTTTCGTTTGTATGAGTCCATAGATCCTTGTGTTCATACTCAGGCTAAAACTATAGTCGTAGTTTCGGTAAAACCCATCTACTGTGTCCGTTCTTATGGTATTGGCGGTATCGTCGTAGGAGCGGTTCAACTGCCTAAAGCTCCAACGTTCATTGTAGGTAAAGGTCGGGGTGAATTGAAGGTACCGTGCTATGACGATGGCGGCTGAACTCAATGGCAGACTGTGTTGCACACCACCGTTGAAATTTCTCAGCAATGCTTCCGAGAAAAATGTGCTGTCGGGCGCCTGTGTGGTGCTGCGAAAATTGGTCTGGTAGGTGAGGCCAATCTTTTCATACCATTTAGCGTTCCCCAGTTGAACCTTTCTTTTGAAGGGCTCTAACCTGTTCATGCTGAATGAACCTTCGGGCAAGGTCAGATTGATTTGTTTGGTTTGGGTATTTTGGTTGTGGCGTGCCGCGAGTGAAAGGCGAAAGGGTCGGTTCGCGAAGCTTTGATTGTAGGAAATGGATGAATTCAATTGATTTTGCAGGAATTGGGTGGTTGCAAATGAGTTGTTTGACAAGAAAGTGCTGGTTCCGGCCGTAACGCTGGCCGTAAATCTTCTGTGTGGATGTGCTTTGGCGTCCTGTTGGTGATTCCATCTGATAAAAAAATCACGATTCGACACCCGGTCATCGGCGCGTGCGTCGCCCCGCTGCTGGTTGCTGTAGCTGAGTTCGAGTCGACCTGTATAGCGGTAGCGTCGGGTATATTGAAGGGCTGGGCTCAGACGGTGACTTCCCAGTGAATACAAATCTCCGCGTAGGGTAAGATCCAGGTAGTCACTCAAGGCGAAGTAATAGCCCAGATTTCTCAAGAAAAACCCCAGTTCTGGTGACCTTCCGTATTCGGGGGGAAGTAGCCCGGATCGCTGGCCTTTAAGCGAGGGAATTATGGCGAATGGCAAGCCAACGGGCAAAGGAACGCCCGCCATCACCAGGTAGGCGGGGCCGCTTACGACGCGCTTGTTGGGCACAATATGTGCTTTGGAAAGGTTGAGGTAGAAATGTGGGGCATCAGTGTTTGAACATGTTGTCATCTGCGTATTCTTCATGTAGATGCTCTGGTCGTTGTTGAGGCGCACCGAGCGACCGACCATAAAAAGCTCGCCGTCTTGTGTTACCAATCGGGAGACACTGGCCCTTTTGGATCTGAAATTATAGCGTATGCGCTCGCTATCAAATGTTTGATCTCCATCTTGAAAAGTAGGCTTACCCATAGGCGCACCCGAACTGTCTTTGCCTGTGGTAGCCGTTACCTCCCGCCCCTTCCAATCCTGTTCAATTTGATGTGCTTTAAGTTGAATGCTGCCATACGACATATGGGCATCCTTATAGAGGTAAGCGCGCGATTGTTGTAAGTCCAGCACCAAAGAATCGACCGAACCATATCGAACGGGCAAGTCAAGTGAAGTACGGCTGTTATTGTTGGGCTTGGCGATGAATCGATTTGTGTCAACCTCCGCAGTCATCACCGAATCTGAGTCGGTTCGTTGCATCGTTGAAGGTGATTGCCTCACAACACGTGCCGTGGTGTCTTGTGCCCATAAATTGTGGCCGCTGGCCATACCCATGATCTGCCACTGGACCACAAGAAATAGCACAATTTTTACGTTCTTTATCACCCTACACTTTTTACCTTTGCTTTTCGATTAATTATGGTGCACAAAGGTAGCCAAAGCCGCAACAACCACGCCAGCCAATGGCTGATTCGGACCATCATAACCACAATCTTCGTCATCAGTGGCTTTTCACCCACCGGTTTGCGGGCCTTCAAACTCAGAACGGTGGTGATCGACGCCGGACATGGTGGACATGATTCTGGTTGTCTGGGGGCGAAATCCAAAGAAAAGGACGTAGCCCTACGCTTGGCTACCGAAGTGGGACGAAAAATCCGGGCCAGGCATCCCGATGTAAAAGTAGTGTTTACGCGTCAGGATGACAGATTTTTGGAACTTCATCAAAGGGCATCGCTCGCCAACCGTGAACAGGCTGATTTGTTTATTTCCATTCACCTGAACAGCGCCAAGCCGACAGCCTTTGGCACAGAAACCTACACTCAAGGTTTGCATGTTACCGAAGCCAATCTATCGGTTTCCAAACGTGAGAATGCCTCTATTCTGATGGAGAGCGATTACGTCCAGAATTACGATGGTTTTAACCCTGCCGACCCAACCGCTCATATTGTCTTTGAGTTGTTCCAATCGGCCTACCGTAACCAGAGTATTCGGTTGGCCGGTTTGGTTGAAGAGCAATTTAGGACCATGGCAGGTCGCCACTCCAGGGGGGTAAAACAAGCCGGATTTCTGGTGCTGTACCGCACAACCATGCCCGCTCTATTGATTGAGGCCGGATTTCTGACCAACCCCCAGGAGGAGCGTTTTCTCAATACGGCGGAAGGTGAAGATAAAATCACCACGGCCATTGCACAGGCATTCAGTCAATATAAAAAAGAGACAGACCAACCTTAGTCATTCGTTTTCATCTCTACACATTCATGCAAAATTCTGGCAGCGACAAATTTAAAATTGGCAAACAGGAAGTTAGACTGGGACTATTCGCAGCCATGGCTATAGGGCTACTTATTTTCGGTTATAATTTCCTTAAAGGCGAAAATGTATTCAACAGCAACCTGACCTATTATGTTCGTTATCCAAATGCACTGAATCTCCAATCTTCTTCACCGGTATTGTTTCGGGGGGTAAAAGTGGGATCGGTACGTGAGGTCATTTTGCAGGCTGAGGGCGTACTCATAGAATTTTATGCCCGGGAGGACATTCAAATCCCTGTTGGTTCAGAGGCTCGGGTTATTAGTACCGATTTGTTTAACACCCGAGCCATCGAGATCCTTTTTTCAAAGAATACAGAAGTGGCTGGTTCTTATGACACGCTAAATGGTACTGTTGAAACAGCGTTACTCGATAAAATTGCTGATCAGGTCACTCCCATGCGCAATCGAATCGACAGTTTACTCATCACCACCCAATATCTTTTGGGTGCAATTGACCCAAATGCGCTGAACAAAACATTTGTGCATGTAGAACAAGCCACTGCCGATTTGGCAGAAATGAGCGCAAACATGAAGGGCCCACTCAGCAGGAGTGCATCGCAAGTTGAGTTGATCAGTGGAAATCTGGCTAAAAACAACGAGCATATCAATAAAATTATCCAAAATGCAGGCAAACTCAGCGATAGTTTGTCTGTACTCTCCCTACAGCCCACCCTGGCCTCCATCAATCAAAATTTGGCTTCATTATCGGGAATACTTCAAAAAATCGAGCGGGGTGATGGCACGATGGGCAAAATGATACAGGATTCTTCGTTGTACCACCGCCTGGATGAGTCAGCAAAATCCTTGAATTTGTTGATGGAAGACTTCCGAAATCAACCCCGCCGCTACCTCAACTTCAGCGTATTTGGTGGTAAAATCAAGGAGCAAAAGAAGTAAGTCTTATGTCTATTCAGTAATCTGTACGCGACCCCATAGGGTTTTCTCGTTTTTATTATTACACTGAAGCAGGTAAATTCCTGGCTCGATTTGGCCCACTTGAATGGGTTCACCATCATGTTCTATTCTGCCTTGTAATATGGCTTGTCCATTGAGCGAATTCAGACTCCAGTTAAAAGGGGCTCGAATGCCACTTACCCGTAAAAATTGACTGGTGGGGTTCGGAAAAATATTGAGTACTTCAGGATCTGTGGAACCGACAGATGTGCCAAGGGTGTTGAGTCGCTGTATGGTGCTGCTGCCTTTGAGCAATACATTGCCAGGGTCGAGGGCAACATTAGTCACTGCCGATGCACCTATATGAAATCGGCTGATACCGGCAGAAGGATCAACCCGAAGCATGCGGGTGGTTCCCCCCGAAGTGATTTGAATGGGCAAGGTGGTACTGAAAAATGGCGTGTTGATGCTGGTTGTGGTTTGGTCGGGCCAAACATAAATAGTAGAATCGACTTGGTTCCACCGAATGGTATAGGATGGAAATCCTTCTCCATAAATCCACTCTTGGACAAAGTTGCTTAAGGGAACTTGCGTAAAGGCCTCGATGATGCTGCGAAATTCATCCGTAGTGCTCACATCATGGGCCTTCAACGAAAGAAAATGCCTGAGGGCCGCGAAAAATAAGGAGTCATTTCCAATTTCCCACCGAAGCATATGAATGACAGCGGCCGCTTTCTTATAAGAAAGATTGCTGCTGAATATTCGATTGACGCCTGAGCCTGCGGGCACATAAACCGAACCCGTAGGTTGGCGACCAGAATTTTGGGTGTTGGTCATCCAGCTGTCTGCATTCGCACGACCAAACGCTAATTCCCTATACAAATATTCACCATAAGAAGCGAATCCCTCATTGATCCATATATCGCTCCAGCTGGCGCAGGTCACCAAGTCCCCAAACCATTGATGGGCCAGTTCGTGGGATGTTAGGTCCTGCCCAAAGGTCCCCATTGTGCTCATGGTTTGATGTTCCATACCGCCGCCCAAAGGGGCCATCATATGACCATATTTTTCTTCCCAAAATGGGTACAATCCCCAGATGACCGAAAACCGTTCGATCATATCATCGGTGGCGTCCATGTTTGGCTTCCAAAAATTGAGGGTAGTTTGGTTGTTTGAATTGGTCCGGTTGTATACCCAATGTTGTACCATGATGGAATCGGGCGCTAGAGCAGCAGGATTGGCATAGGTCAGATACTCTACATAATCCGTAACAGAAAAAGCGATGAGATAAAACGCCTGTGGAAGGCGAGTACGCCAGTGAAAACGGGTTTTATTGCCGGCTAATGGAAGGACTTGGGTCAATATCCCATTGGAAGCAACCTTATTGGGATTGCTGGTGGTGCCGAAGAAGTCGACCGAATCAATTTTATCCCACAAATCCTGCTTACACGGCAACCAATCAATGGCTCCGAAAGGCTCGGATAGTGTCCAGGTGACTTGTGCGCCCCATGTTGGGCTCTGGGCGTTGCTCACGCCACTGAAAAAACCACTGCTTGTGGGAGCTGCGCTGTACCAGACCTCCAAAGAAACATCGGCTTGAGTTGGCAAGGTGGACAACAATGGAACCCGAACAACATGATTGAGGCGACTGAATGAGAGCATGCGCTGGCCATTGATTCGGATTGAGTCGATGGTGTTGTTGTCGTTAAACTCGAACCAAAAGGTATCCATTTCTGCTGAAATCACCTTGGCATCGAACCTGACCTTTCCACCCAACGACGTACTTGTGTTGCTCACCTCTAAATCGATCAGATAATAATGAATGTCGTAATTATCGCTTCCCCGATTTGCACGCTGAAGTCGGGCGGCCGACATCCAGGATCCACCAACTGCAGCTTTTACAGCAGCACATTCATGATTGTGTCCGGCTTGTTGGGCCATGACCATGGCTGGATTCATATGCCACATGAAATACAAAAAAATGCTGATGAATGATTTATTCACAGGATGTAGATTTTAACTTAGATGAAATGATAAATTCGAACGAAGGATGAAAATAGTCAGTGGGAACGAAGCGATTGGAAGGGCATGAAATAAGACTCCATTCACAAAAATAGCTACGAATGGGTCAATTGCGACTCAAATTGGAGGTGATAGAGGCGGCTGTAAACGCCATCAGTCTCGAGCAGTGCTGTATGCGTTCCTCTTTCCACAATCTCGCCTTTTTCCAAAACCAGAATCTCATCAGCGTCGCGTATGGTCGAGAGCCTATGAGCCACCACCAAAGCAGATCGATTTGACAACAGACTGTTCATGGCATTTTGCAATAGTGCTTCAGTCTCTGAATCGACGGAGGCTGTGGCTTCATCGAGTACCACCAGTGGCGGATTCAGAACCATCATCCTCAGGAATGCAATCAACTGCCGTTGACCGGTCGACAATGCCGCGCCGCGTTCGCGAACCTCGTAATCGAGTTCACCCGGAAGCCGTTCCAAAAACCTGTAGATTCCCGCATTACGTGCAATGCTCCTGATTTCGTCTCGACTCACCGCTGGATCTTTGAGGCTGATGTTTTCATAGATCGTACCTGAAAAAAGGAAAACATCCTGTAAAATAAAACCTATTCTATCGCGTAATTCTGATAGGGGTATGTCTTCGATCCGTACACCATCGACAACAACTGAACCCGAACTGTGCGAATAAAACCGGCCCAATACATTCACCACAGAGGTTTTTCCTGAACCTGTACTACCTACCAACGCCAGGCGCTTACCGGGTTTGAGCGCGAAGCTAATCCCCTTCAAAACAGGAATGTCTGGCCGGTAGCTAAAACAAACATCCCGAAATTCAATTGACCCTTCAGTCGACAACGGTGTTTTTCGTCCGTCATCTTCCTCTTGTTCTTTGACCTCCATCAACTTAAAAACCCGTTCCGCGGCCACGACCCCCATCTGTAGGCTGTTGAATTTATCTGCCAACAAACGAATGGGACGAAAGAATTGGTTGAGGTAGAGAATGAAGGCAATCAGTACACCCGGGCTCACCCCAGCCCCAACGGACTGAAGCGCACCCCAACTCACCACCAAGCCGAGAGAAACTGCAGTGAGTATTTCCACCACAGGAAAGAAGATGGAGTAATAGAGTACGCCCCTTAGGTGCGCCTGCTTCAGTTCAAGGTTGACTGATTCAAAGGTCTTGAGGCTTTCCTTCTCACGGTTGAACACCTGAATGATGCCCATACCCGTCAAATGTTCCTGCACGAATGTGTTCAGTCGCGCTACTTCGCGCCTCACCTCCTGGTAGGAGGTCCGCACCTTTTCTTTAAACAGCCAAGTTGCCCAAAGTAAGGATGGCAACACGATTAAACCGATCAGGGTAAGCCGCCAATCGGTGTACAACATGATGGCGAGTAAGATCAGGAGCTGCAATAGGTCACCCCAGATGGTCAGCAATCCTTGTGAAAATACCTCCGCAATCGATTCAATATCGCTGATGGTGCGTGTGGTGAGGGTTCCTACCGGGGTTCTGTCGAAATAACTGAGCCGCAAAGTCGAAAGATGATGAAATAACTTCTGCCTGAGTTGTCGCACTACTGCCTGTCCGAGCCAAGCGCTTTGATAGGTGAAATAGTAGCGAAAAATGGACTCCAAAACCAATAAACCGATCATCCAAAGGGTATACTTCAGCAGTCCGTTGAGATCACCTTGCTGCATGGGGCCATCCACCATGTCTTGGATCAGCATGGGACGCAAGGGTGAAATCAGGGCCAAAGCCAACACCAGTACCATGATAAAACCGACTACAGGACGGTTTTCCTTCAGTAGTGTAAGGGTTTTCCGAATCAAATAAGCGTTATTGACGCTTGATGTCTCACTCATGGTTTTGGGCTAAAGGCATGACCAAGCTGCTCGCTTGGTTTAAAAAAATAGAATCGGGATAGGCCACCTCCTCGAGAAACAAACCATGGGGCGGTGCTGCCAGTCCACATTTACGCCCTGGTGAGTCAAGGAGCAGCGTAGTCCACCATGCCAAATTCTTTTTTCCCTGTGCCAAAGCCACCAGGCTACCGACAACAGCACGCACCATCTGGCGAAGAAAACGGTTGGCTTGAATGGTAAAAATGAGTTGATGATCATGGATATTCCATTCGGAACGCGTCACATCACATAAATTGGTGTGGTTGCCTCCGTGTGTCTTGGCAAAACAACCAAAATCAGCGTGTTGGAGTAGCATTTTTGCCGCAATATGAAGTAATTCAATATCGGGAAGCGATTGTAGGTACCAAGACCGGTCCGCCAAAAATGGGTCTGGGGAGCGGTGGATGTAATATCGGTACAACCTATGTTCGGCTGAATATCTCGCATGAGCCTCTGGGGTCACTTCACGTATTTGGGTGATGCGAATATCCTGAGGCAACAGTTGGTTGAGCCTGGCGTTCAGGTCGACCGGTAGGTCTGCTAAACAATCGAAATGCGCCACCATCTGCCTCGCATGTACCCCGGCATCTGTTCTACCCTGTCCGGTTACAACAAGCGGTTCCCTGAGAAGGGTAGCCAAAGCCGTTTGGAGCACCTCTTGAATGCCTGTGGCGTTCTTTTGTGCCTGCCATCCATGATAGCGTGCACCATGGTAGGCAAACCAAATAAAATAACGCCTGGCAAGCATTAAGCGCAATTTTCGAGCATCATGGCCAAACCTTGTCCGACGCCCACACAAAGTGCTGCCACACCGTATTTGACTGTATTGTCGTCCTTCATTTGGTGAACCAAAGTGGTGGTGATTCGTGCGCCGGAACAGCCTAGGGGGTGACCCAATGCAATGGCACCCCCTCTTCGGTTAACACGACTGGGGTCAATCTGTAATTCTTGAATGCAGGCCACGGCCTGTGCGGCGAAGGCTTCGTTTAGCTCGAAAAGGTCAATAGCGCTGATTTTGATTCCAGTTCGACTGGACAAACGCTGTATGGCTGGAACGGGACCAATTCCCATATATGCAGGATCTACACCGACTGCAGAGGCCCCCACGATCCGGGCCATCGGGGTTAACCCATGGGTCTTTAGAGCCGATTCGTTCACTAAAAGTACGCATGCGGCCCCATCGTTCATCCCCGAGCTGTTTCCGGCCGTTACGCTGCCGTCTTTTCGGAAGGCTGGTTTGAGTCCGGCCAATTGTTCTTTACTGCTGAATCTGGGGTGTTCGTCCACCTCAAACAGTGTATTTGGGCCCTTCAACGCCTTAATTTCTACGGGAACGATCTCCGATTGAAATTTGTTCGCTGAAGCCGCATGGGCATAGTTTGATTGCGACAGAAAAGCAAATTCATCTTGTTGTTCGCGGCTGATTCGGTAGCGATCAGCTACGTTTTCGGCTGTCTCACCCATACTGTAGGGGTGGTAGCGCTCTGCTAATGCCGCATTGGTGAAACGCCATCCCAATGTTGTATCGTAAGCCTCGATTTTACGGGAAAATGCTTGATCTGGCTTGGCCATCACCCATGGTGCTCGGGTCATACTTTCTACACCTCCAGCAATATAAGCGTCACCCTCTCCGAGGGAAATAGCTCTGTATGCATCAATCAGTGCCTGCAATCCACTCGCGCAGAGTCGATTGACGGTCACCCCGCCCACCCCTACTGGGAGACCAGCCAAGAGGGCTGCCATTCTTGCCACATTGCGGTTATCTTCTCCGGCCTGATTGGCTGCACCAAGGACGACATCCTCCACCGCATGTGGATCAAAACCCGGATTTCTCGCCATCAAGGCCCTCATGCTGATGGAGGCAAGGTCGTCTGGGCGAACCCCAGCGAGTGATCCTCCCAATTTTCCGATGGGGGTGCGACAGGCGTCGACCAGATAAACGGGCTGAGTCTTTGGCATAACTGCAAAAATAGAAAACAATCGGGTCTTTTACTGGAAAAAGACGATGATCAGGGGATTTCACATCAAATTTCACGCGTGAATTGATTGATTTTTTTCATTATTATCGCACCTAAATAAATTGATTACCATGTTCCCCCACCCTATACCGGTTGTATATGTGGATGAACTAGAAGCGGGTCGAAATACGTTCCGCGCCCATTTCAAGGATCTTTTCGAGCTGTTTACCTGCTCGGATGTTTCTTTGGCCCTTCAGGTGCTGCAAAACCGTCCGGGCTGTGTCGTGCTGACTCACCTACGACTCTCTAAAGCCTCTGGTTTGGATTTGATATCGGAGGTGCAGCTGAAATATCCGTTGAGTCAGTGTATTCTCCTGCATACAGAGGCAGATTCGGGTATTGTTGATGGGAGTCCATTATTGGCATCGATTTTTCGCACACTACGAACACCCTACGTGGTTCCCACATTGCATTCCATCGTACTCCGTGCGTATGAAATGACATGGAACAATATGCAAATCGGCGCCATCCGGCAAGAGTTAGAGAGCTCAAAGTCGGCTCGAGATTGGCTCACCTACAAATTAGACTCGGAATTTTTCGAGCCGATCATACAGTTAGAAGCCATTTGCAGGTCTGTTGTTGATCACCAAGACAAGACGCCGGCACATGAACTTGCACAATTCCTGCATCGGAGATTGTCGGTTCTGAGTTCTGGAAGAGCACGTTTTCGAGAATTATATCGGGGAAGTCGCGTTGAACTGCTACCGGAAATCTTGGATGCCCATGCATTGTTTGGCTCAATTAAAACTTCGATTTGCGAGGTGTTTGGGCTTCAATTAGAACAAGTTTGCGTCGATGTGATTGAATCAGGTCTTTGGGTTGGGGATTACGAAAAAAATAAGTTGGTGTTGCTGGAACTGCTCACGAATGCTGTGCGCAGTGCAGAACCAGGGAATGATCCGCCAAATATCAAGCTGATCGCTCGGATACAACCAGACATTGTACAATTAGAGGTGATCGATTACGGCAGGGGCATTGCCACCACCCAACAAGATCGGGTGTTCAGGATGTTTGAGCGCAACGAGACCGGAGATGGCCATGGAATGGGCTTGTTTGTCGTTCGTGAAACTGTGAAACAAATGGGTGGCGAAATATTGTTGAAGAGTGAAGTAGGCAAAGGATCTACTTTTCAGGTTCGAATTCCGAACCTTTTGTCGCAACAGCATCGATTTGCGGTGTAATTGCGGGGCATAGTGCGACAAAATGTCAGTTTGCCAATGATGGCAGAGTAGTTGTCTACGCTGCAATAAAAACACTATGGAAAAGAAAGGTCATATATCGGTCAACACGGGCAACATCTTCCCGATCATCAAAAAATCTCTTTACTCAAACCAGGAAGTATTCCTGAGGGAACTGGTCAGTAATGCCGTCGACGCAACCCAGAAACTCAACGCTTTGGCTTCGATAGGCGAATTTAAAGGCGAAACAGGTGACACCTCGGTAAGGGTTAAGATTGATAAAGAGAAGAAAACCATCACCATTTCAGACAGAGGCATTGGGATGACGGGTGAGGAAATTGATAAATACATCAATCAAATCGCTTTTAGTGGGGCGACTGAATTCATGGAGCAATACCGTGAAAAGACCGACAGCAATATGATCGGTGCTTTCGGCCTTGGGTTTTATTCGGCATTTATGGTAGCCGATTCGGTAGAAATAGACAGTCTTTCATTTAAAGATGGGGCAGCACCGGTTCGGTGGACGTGCGATGGTAGTACGGAATTTGAAATTGGTTCTGGCCAAAGAACGGATCGAGGGTCGGATGTGATTCTGCATTTGAGCGAAGATGCACTGGACTACCTTGAAACTTGGAAATTACGTGAGATCCTGCGGAAATACTGTCGTTTTCTACCTGTTCCGATTCAACTAGAGGAGGAAGTGATCAATGCTACAGTGCCATTGTGGACCAAGAAGCCTTTAGAATTGGGCGAAGAGGACTATCAAAAATTTTACGAGGAACTTTATCCGCTGGCTGAGAAACCCTTGTTTCACATACACCTGAATGTAGACTACCCCTTCAATCTAACAGGCATACTCTATTTTCCCAAGTTGAAAGCTGAATTTGAGCCGAGCCGCAATAAAATTCAGTTGTATAGCAGACAAGTGTTTATTACTGATTCTGTAGAAGATATTGTTCCTGATTATCTGCGGTTGTTGCATGGAGTTTTGGATTCTCCCGATATTCCCCTTAATGTGTCACGGAGCTTCTTACAAACTGACTCAAATGTTCGAAAGATTAATAGCCACATCAGCAAAAAAGTAGCCGATAAACTGGCGGAAATGTATCGCGACGATGCTGAGGGCTTCCGTGGAAAATGGGAGCACCTTGAATTGTTTGTGAAATATGGTATGATCAGTGACGAAAAATTTGCCGAACGTTCTTCAGGCTTCTGTTTGTATACGAGCACCAACGGAGATCAGCGCGATTGGGAGGCCTATCAGAAGTTGATTGAAGTCAACCAGCGCGATAAGGACGGCAATCTGGTGGTGCTTTACACATCTGATCCCGAATTGCAGCATGCCTATGTTCAGGCAGCAACGAGGCGAGGTTATGATGTTTTAAAAATGGGTAGCGTTATAGACAGTCATTTCCTCAACCATCAGGAGTCAAAATTGGAAAAAGTCCGCTTTAAACGGGTCGATTCCGAGCCAATTGAACAACTCATACCCAAAGAGCAAAACACACCATCGGTTCTTTCTGAGGCCCAGGAAACAGAATTGAAGGATTTATTTTCGCAAACCGTGGGGGATGAAAAGCGAAAAGTAACAACCGCCACACTGTCGGCCGATGACCTCCCTGTGATGATCACAAGAAATGAGTTTATGCGACGCATGAATGATATGGCGGCCACGGGGGGACATCCCTTCGGAATGGGTCAAATGCCGGAAACTTACGATGTGGTTTTAAATACCGCCCACCCTCATTTGCTTCACATCGCTGGTTGTCAGGATACTGATAAAAAGCAGTCACTGATACGTCACAGCTATGACCTGGCCCTACTGGCACAAGGCATGCTCAAAGGCGCAGAATTGAGCCGATTTATGGAGCGTAGCCTTTCGTTGGTGGACGCATAAATATTTTCATTTTCAGCAAATATTTCCGCTTTTTGCCTGGGTGGAGATGCATGAAAATACCTACTTTTGCGGTAACTCATGCCGCAAAACAATTCAAAATCAGTCAGAACCGCCCTACTTTCTGTTTACAGTAAAGAAGGTGTCGTATCATTCGCCGAAGGCCTTAGAAAATTAGGAATTCAACTCATTGCATCGGGTGGAACCTATAATTTTCTTCGGGAACACAACATAGAAGTTACCGCTGTCGAAGAGCTCACTTCTTACGGTGAGATGCTTGGTGGTCGTGTCAAAACACTACATCCGCATATTTTTGGTGGTATTCTGGCACGACGTGCGCAGGTGAGTGATATGGACGATCTCAGGGAATTTCAAATTCCTTTGATTGATTTGGTGGTGGTGGATCTTTATCCGTTTGAGCAAGCGGTTTTGGATGGAAAATCACACGAGGAAATCATCGAGAAAATTGATGTTGGTGGAGTTTCCTTGCTTCGGGCTGCTGCCAAAAACTATGAAGACGTTGTGGTGGTTTCGTCCCCTCATCAGTATTCACAGTTGTTGCGCACACTGGCGGACGATAACGGTGTCACCAATACGGAATTGCGCCTTGGATTTGCCTCAGCAGCATTCCAAAGAACGATGACCTATGACTATCATATTGGTCGGTATTTTTTGGGGAATACAGATACGCATGATGTTCAGAAGATTCTGGATTCATCCCCTTTGGTGTTGCGGTATGGAGAGAACCCCCAACAGCAAGGGCGTTTTTATGGCGATATTCAACAAATGGTTGAGGTCATCAGTGGCAAGCAATTGAGTTACAATAATTTACTGGACTTAGATTCTGCGCTTTCACTCATGGCGGATTTGCCTTCACCATCATTTGCAGTCATTAAACACAACAACCCCTGTGGCGTGGCCCATCGTCCATCTGCTTTGATGGCTTGGGAGGCTGCTTTGGCGGGTGACCCGGTGTCTGCTTTTGGAGGAATTATCGCCTCCAATGTGCACATTGATTTGGAAACGGCCAAGGAAATTGATCAAATTTTCTATGAGATTTTGGTTGCTCCTAGTTTTGACCCTGAAGCATTAGCCATGCTTCAGAAAAAGAAAAACAGGATTCTACTGCGTCAGAATTCTACTCATCTACCCCCCTACAGCCTGCGTTCGGCCCTCAACGGTTTGTTGTGGCAATCGCGCGACGAGCAACTCAGCGGCCCAAATCATTGGGCAGTAGTTACAAATCGGCACCCAGATGCACCTCAAGTGGTTGATCTCGAATTTGCGGAGCGATTGGTTAAGCACACCAAAAGCAACGCCATTGTGCTCGTCAAAAATCAACAGCTGATTGGTAGTGGAATGGGGCAATCGTCCAGAATTGATGCCTTTCGCCAGGCCGTCCACAAAGCCAGGAGTTTCGGATTCGACCTTTCTGGTGCAGTCATGGCCAGCGACGCATTTTTTCCATTCGCTGATACCGTTGAAGCTGCATACGTGGAAGGCATCAAAACCATACTTCAACCGGGAGGAAGTCTCCGTGATCAGGAGAGCATAGATTTTTGTAACCAACACGACATGGCCATGGTTTGTACGGGCCTTCGTCACTTTAAACATTAAAAAGTATAAAATGGGCATATTCGATTTTTTCACTCAAGAGATTGCCATCGACTTGGGTACTGCCAATACACTCATCATACATAAAGACAAGATTGTGGTCGATGAGCCTTCCATTGTTGCGGTAGATCGCAGCAGCAATAAGGTCATCGCTATTGGTCGGCAAGCGCAACAAATGCATGGAAAAACGCACGAAAACATCAAAACCATCCGTCCGCTGAAAGATGGGGTGATTGCAGATTTCCATGCGGCAGAGAATATGATCCGGGGCATGATCGCCATGATCAATCCGGGGAAGCGCTTGCTTCCACCCTCTCTAAGGATGGTCATTTGTATTCCTTCCGGCATAACCGAAGTTGAAAAACGGGCTGTGCGCGACTCGGCCGAACATGCTGGCGGACGAGAAGTGTATTTAATCCACGAACCTATGGCTGCGGCGATTGGTATTGGAATCGACGTGGAAGAGCCCAAAGGAAATATGATCATTGACATTGGAGGTGGCACTTCAGAAATTGCGGTTATCGCACTCGCTGGCATCGTTTGCGATCAATCAATCCGTGTGGCGGGCGACCAATTTACCACAGATGTTTTGGAATATGTGCGCAACAAACATCACGTACTGATTGGCGAGCGAACGGCAGAACTCATCAAAATTCAGGTTGGATCTGCCCTATCACAGCTCGATGAGCCACCACCCACCATGCTCGTAAGCGGACGAGATTTAGTATCAGGCATACCACGTCAATTCAATATAGAATACCATGAAATCGCCGAGGCTTTAGACAAGTCCATCGCCAAGGTTGAGGGGGCCATTTTGAAAGCTCTGGAAATCACCCCACCGGAATTGGCATCTGACATCCATGAGAATGGGATTTACCTCACTGGTGGCGGTGCGCTCATCAGGGGACTTGACAAACGAATCAGTGCCAAAACACATTTGCGTGTTCATGTGGCCGATGATCCTCTCAGGGCTGTGGTTCGTGGCACGGGCATTGCATTGAAAAATATTGAACGATTCAACTTCTTGATGACTTAACACGGCCATGTGGTCGATATTGAACTACCTTTACCGAATCAGGCTGCACATCTTGTTTGTGTTGTACTCGATTATTGCCCTTTGGATGTTGTTGGATACCAACCCCTATCATCAATCAAGGTGGCGTTCGGCCATAGTTGAAATTCAGGGGAATACATTAAACCGCTTGAACACTTGGAGAAGTTATTGGGGCTTGCGGGAAGCCAATGAAGAATTGATCGAACAATTGGCCATTGCGAGAACGCATTTGTACCAAGTACAGTTGATTGATTCAACTGCATCTGGCAAGTTACCCCAAATAAAATCCTTTGACTCGCTGTTTACGGGATCAAACAGCAACAATAAACTGGACACACTACAGACCCAAGCATCAACCAAGCGCGAATCAGATACAAACACACCACTCATACCAAAGGCGTCCGACGCTTCTTCAGAATATAAATTCATCGCTGCCCGGGTGGTGGGCAACAGTACCATTCATCGCCACAACTATATGATTTTGAACCGAGGGGCAACTGACGGAGTTAAACCCCGAATGGGCGTTACGGGCCCAAAAGGCGCCATAGGCATAGTCGACCAGGTTTCTGACCATTTTTGTTCGATCATCACACTCATCCATTCCAAAGCACGATTGAGTGCAGGACTGGCCAAGAAAGATGCTGTCGGCACCTTATTTTGGGAAGGTGGCATGATCAATAGAGCTACACTGATTGATATTCCGATGCATGTTCCAGTTAAGAAGGGCGATACGGTATATACCAGCGCCTACTCCCTCACATTTCCTCCGGGCGTTCCCGTTGGTCGGGTGCATACCCACCGAATCCCTGACGGCGAAAGTGTTTATCGAATTGGGGTAGAATTATTCACCGATTTCAGGTCAGTACAGTATGTCCACCTCATCGATTATAAAAAGAGGGAAGAACGCCTGCGGTTAGAAGATAAAATTGCAAACGATGATTGATCTGTTGCGATACACCGCCTGGCTTGCAGTACTGATGCTCATGCAGATCCTATTGCTCGATCAGATGGCCTTACTTGGCCTGATTTCACCGTACATTTATGTTTTTGCGTTGGTCATTCTCCCCGTGGGGCTTCCAGCGGGGTTGTACATGACCATTGCCTTTGGTTACGGTCTGACCTACGATGCGTTTACGGCCAATTGGGGATACCACGCCTTAGCCTGCACACTACTGGCCTATATCCGACCCGCCTGGGTTCGTTGGTTTCTTTTGAAAAGTCGGTACGACGACCCCGGAAGCATTCGATTGAACAGTTTAGGCTGGGCTCGTTTTTTAACCTATGCCACTCCATTAATTGGCGTACATCAGTTCAGTCTCTATTTTTTAGAGAGTCTGTCATTCACCGAGCTCCATTGGATATTGCTGCGTTCACTTGCCGGGGTATTCATTGTTCTTTTGTGCTCATTGGGCTTGTACGCCACGCTCTATGGATCAGCCACGCGTCAAAATAATTAAACCGCTTGAAATTTTCTGAAGAACAACGCGTACTGCAAATCAGCATCATTGTGGTGTTTGGCATTTTCGCCATGCGCCTTTTTTACCTACAAATGATCGACGATTCATATGAAATTTGGTCGCGTGAAAATTCAGTTCGCAGAGAAATCGTGTACCCCGCACGAGGGGTGTTGTTTGACCGGAACAGGGAACGCGTTGTGGTGAATCGTCCCATCTATAACCTCATGGTGGTGCCGCGACAAGTAGAAGAGGATATGGATACTGTTGCCTTCTGTAGATTATTGGGCATTGAAAGAAAAACTTTTGAGGAGCGAATGAATCAAATCGTTCGACACTCCCGATTTAAGCCTTCCATTTTTGCCGCCCAGATCAGCGTTGAAGAATTTGCCGCCATTCAGGAAGGATTGTTCGAGTTTCCAGGTTTCTATGCCGAATCGAGGGCGGTGCGCCATTATCCCAGGCCGATTGCCGGACACTTATTGGGCTATACGGGCGAGGTCAATGACAAAGATATTGAAGCATCTTCGGGATATTATTTGCCCGGCGATTATATTGGGATTGCAGGACTGGAAAAGACATACGAACCCTATTTAAGGGGACTAAGGGGAATTCGATACCGATATGTGGATGTGCACAACCGAGTAGTAGGTTCATATAAGGATGGCACACTCGATAGTGGTGCCACTCCAGGTCATGAATTAGAACTATCCATCGACATCAAACTTCAGGAGTACGCAGAACAACTGATGCGCAACAAGCGGGGCAGTGTTGTTGCCATTGAGCCTGAAACGGGCGAAATATTATTGATGGTGAGTGCGCCTGGTTATGATCCCAATTTGATGGTAGGAAAATCACGCACCAGACACTATAAAGTCCTATCGCGCGATTCCTTAAAGCCCTTGTTTAACCGTCCGATTCAAGCCCAATACCCACCCGGTTCTATTTTCAAACCATTTCAAGCCTTGGTTGCACAGCAACTTGGAACTGTCAATCCTTCCACTCGATATCCCTGCGGCGGTGGCTATCATATGGGCAGTCATACGGTGAAATGTACCCACGTTCATGGCGCATTGGACCTCACGGAATCCATACAATTTTCTTGTAACCCTTATTTCTGCTGGACTTTTAAAAACATGATTGACAATCATTCCAGCGGTTCTCCGCCTTCAAAGATGTACGAAACCTGGCGGAATTATATGGACCAATTTGCGTTCGGTCGGAAGACGGGCATCGACATCCCCAATGAAACCAAAGGCGTTCTTCCTCGCAATGCATACTTTGATCGATACCATGGAAAAAGTCGGTGGCGCGCCAATACAATCATTTCTTTGTCGATCGGACAGGGTGAAATCGCATTGAGTCCCCTGCAGATGGCTACCGCTATGTCGGCCGTCGCCAATGGTGGATGGTATTACGCACCTCATTTAGTACGAAGCGTAGGATCAGGTGCAGATAAGCGCAAGTTTCGCGGAAAAAAGTTTGAAACAGGCATCGATATGCCCTATTTTGCTGTGGTGCATGAAGCAATGCAGCGCGTGGTGGACGCTGGTACGGCTACAGCCTATGGCAAAATCGATGGGATTACCGTTTGTGGAAAAACGGGGACGGCGCAAAATCCTCATGGCAAGGACCATGCTGTATTTGTTTGTTATGCTCCCAGGGAAAACCCCAAAATTGCCGTTGCTGTGATTGTGGAGAATGCAGGATTCGGGGGTGTTTGGGCCGCCCCTATTGCCAGTTTACTCATTGAAAAATACCTGAAAGGTGAAATCAAAAGGCCTGAATTAGAGAAAAGGCTACTCGAAACAAGCATCTTATGAGCGGCACAGCGAGAAGACAACAATCCGTGTTCCAGTATGTCGATAAGCCGCTCTTATTGTCTTATGTCGCATTGTGTATTTTAGGATTGTTGACGATATACTCGTCAGTGTATGATGCCGGTCAGGATTGGATGAATCAGGAACGTGGAAACGCCATGAAGCAACTCGCGTTTGTAGGAGTTGCATGGCTGTCTATTGTCGTTGTATTGTCCCTGGACTCTCGGTTTTTTGAAGGACTAGCCCCCATATTTTATTTAATATTCTTGTTCTTGAGCATTCTCGTGGCATTTGTAGGCAATGAGATCAATGGTGCGCGTGCTTGGTTCTCGATCGGTGGTTTCGGGCTTCAACCGGGAGAATTTCTGAAACTGGGAACAATCCTGATGATCGCGTTTTTATTGCGCGAAAAAAGCACCCAACTCAGCTCTCGTTCAATCAAGAATGCATTATTTGTTGTTATTTTATTACCTGTGGCCAGTCTCCTTCTCCAAAAGGACACTGGAAGTGCATTGGTCTATGCCTCCTTTCTCCTGGTCCTCTATAGAGAAGGCATGTCTCCTCTACTCATGCAACTGGGTATTTGGGCTTTGTTTCTGGGTGTTTTGACCCTTTTATTCGACGAGAAAATCTCTTCCGGCATTGTGCTTGGCCTAGCGTTCATTTATATATTGCTTTCGAACCACCGATGGAGAAGTTTTGTACGTTCTCTCACCTACATCATACCTTCACTTTTGATGATCGCCTCAGTCGAGTTTGCCTATGATAAAGTCCTTCAGCCTCATCAAAAAAAGAGAATTGACGTATTGCTTGGAAAGGTAGACGACGTAAAGGGAGCAGGATATAATGTTCATCAATCCCTTATCGCTATTGGATCGGGCGGTTTTCTTGGGAAGGGATATCTTCAAGGAACACAGACAAAATTCGACTTTGTTCCGGAACAGAGTACAGACTTCATCTTTTGCACTATTGGTGAAGAATTCGGCTTCGTTGGATCGATACTTCTTCTTTTGTTATACCTCTTCGTCTTGTTTCGTATTCTTCATCTCTCTGAGATGCAAGGCAACCGATTTGGACGCGTTTACGGATACGGCCTGGTTTCGGTATTGTTTGCACATATCGTGGTGAATATAGGAATGACCATTGGGTTGCTGCCAGTGATCGGAATACCCCTTCCTTTGCTCAGTTACGGCGGGTCATCTCAAATTGCATTTGGACTTATGGTGGGTATTATGCTTAGACTCGATAGTGGTCGCAGAACAGGCTTGAACTAAATGCTTACTTGATTGTTGCTTTTTCTGATATGAAATCATTCTTCCTCTATTTCATCCGTGTCTTTAAAAAAGATCCCGCTACAAAATCTTCGAACTTCAATCTAAGAATGATGCATGGGATAAACCGGATCAGCATCATCATGTTCACTTTTGCGCTACTGGTTATGCTTTATCGTGCGCTCTTCAAATAGCCGAATAGTCCGTTAGGATTTTAATTTTCCACTTTGTGCTAAAACCCTTGTAAACAACGACACGAAGGAATAAATTCCGTGCGCTTGCTTTTTATGGGATCCTAAGGAAACGATGTTTTGGATCTTTACAAAAATAAAAAACGCTCCAAGATATACTTGGAGCGTACGTGAATGACATAATCCAAATTTCAGAATTAACCCCTCATGATACGCAGCGTTCCTTTAAGTTGTTGTTGCTGTCCATCTTCCGTAATGACCAATTCATAGAAGTAACTTCCAGATTCCAGATCGTCTCCGTTCCAATTGTTTTGGTAGTCATTAGACTCAAAAACTTTTTGTCCCCAACGATTAAAAACGCGTAGGATAGCTCCGGGAAAGTAGTCTAGATTTTCAATAACCAGAACATCATTGATATTATCCCCATTGGGTGTAATTACATTGGGAATCTCAACAGGTCTTGACGGCATCTCGAAATCAATGGGGTTAGAGTACGAGCGCAGCGTACCATCAGGTGAAATAGTACGGATACGCACTGCATATTTACCCTTCGGACGCGGGCGCTCATAACGAATCGTTGTGTCCGTTGTGGATCCAGCTACAACAATCCAACCCTGATCGGGGTTCTTATAATCGAACCACTGAACAAAATATTCGGCGGCAGACCAACCATTATACGAAGTCCATGATAAATCTACCACTCGGTTATCGGGCGAGGCCGTTGCAAAAGCCCCGTCTAATCTGATGGATGCGATGGTATTAGAGCGTCGTGTTTCATTGCCATCGGTCATACGCATATTCACATTGTAGCGAATTGGACCATCTTTTGGATGCACCGGACTCGTATAATCGTAGAAGGACAAAATTGCAGAGTCAGACTCTTGATGCATTCTGGCCGCAATGGGCAGAATGTTCTCGCCCGGAGCAGCTCGGTATAAGTTATAAGCCAGAAAATAGTTGTAGTCGAAACTGTCTGGAGCCGCCCAATGAACACGAAGATGTGCAGGATTTAAGGAATCAACGCTGACGTTGGTGAGGGTCATCGGTCGGTCATAGAAGAAACAATCGGATACATAGAAAAGCATAGTATCATACAGCGGCATATACAAATCACACTGGTTCCCAAGGGTATTTCCGTCTGATCCATTTCTGGACACCAAACTATAATATCCATTTTGGTCAAGGGGTTCAGCGAATACAAAATCAATGTAGCGGGTCCTGTCCTGGGAGTCACATGAATCTGGACTGGCAGATTGAATTTGTATCAATTGACCATTGGGCCTGTACAAACGAAAGTCAGAACCGTCACGTGCCACCGTAGTGCATTGAACCCGTGATCGCAGTTCAAGTTGATAATTTAAGCTATCCCAGGTTCCGCAACCACGTGCTACTGTATCGAACAAATAGGAAGGCGTCACATTATCACAAAATCTACCAACGCCCAAAATTACTTGAATGTCAATTTTAACATACCCAATCAGCGTACCTCCACGATACTCATCGACCTTTAGGGCAAATAATGAGGTTTGCGGATTGGCCGATAGGAATGATAAGTTTCCATTGGTAGGGTTAATGTTGATGACACCACCAACTGCAATGGCAGGAAGTGCGGCGGAATAGTTAGGGGCGTAATTGACGTTGGTATTATACGCTTGGAGCGCAGGAACTAAACTATAGGCAATGGAATCACCATCAGGCTCACTCACATCAAAAATTACATTGATGGGTTCATTAATGCAATAAGCGGGGATAGACGCTCCAGCAAATGTTGCTGAGTTGTTGCCATTCGCTACATTATTGTTGAGGTAGGAGTCAACGAAGAAGTTTGTGTTTAGAGCTCCTTGCAGCGTATTGCTGTTGTTCCGGCAACAATATCCAGTGTTTGCATTGTTTTGATTGCCCCAAGTAAAGTACCATTCATTGCAGGTGGTGTTGGTCGTACTGAATGGAAGGGTTACGGTTCCTTCCCAGACGTATTTTCTTAATCCGTAGCGCTGGCCGCCCTGACATGTGCTGGGGTCTGTTACACAGGCCGTTGGGACCTCTTGCCCTGTACCTGGCAACCAGCTTACCGTTAAGGGGACGGGAGCTCCTCCGCAATTATTCCGATAAAACACAATGGAATTTGCGTTATTAAAGGGGATTTGATTCTGAATACCGGAACAATCGTTGTAGAGGGTGAGCGTGATGATGTATTGGTTGGCTACTGTTGTCCTCCTGTACTGAATGCTTCCACCCGCTAAGTGTGTCGCATGGACATCATAGCCCATACCAACAATCAACAGAAGCGCCAAAAGTAACCGCAGATATATTGAATTCGTCTTCATAATTGAAATATTTCTTAGCTAAAGTAATTCGCAAAAAATTAAATAGAAATTAAACTGCGTCATGCATGTCAACGGACCACCCGCATGGCACCAGTTAGATCCGGTTTGCCTGGGATGGTTAAAACATATATGTAGGTCCCTGCCTCCAAATCAGTCGGACTATAGTCGTTTTGATATGCAGCCTGTTCAAATACGATTTGTCCCCATCGATTAAATAATGTCAGGTAAGAATCTGGGAAATATTCGATTTCCTCGATGTGGAAGAAATCATTTATTCCATCGCCATTGGGCGTCACGACATTTTTTACAACAACGTCCCGCAATTTGATTTCAAAAGGAACATAATTGCTCCAGGCCTGAAAGGGATCCGAGGGATGGCGCGTCGTGACCCGCAACACATAAAAACCAGGTCGGATGGGTTTATCAAAGGAATAACTCGTATCGGAAGTTGTGCCAATGAGTTCTCCAACTCCTGTGTCTTGTGCTGTGGCCAGATACACATCGTAAGTTGAAGACCATGGTTTGTAGGGCGACCAGGTGAGCAGGGCACGGCCGCGATTTCCGTCGGTTAAGGTTGCATCACCTCCACGCAACCAAATATTATTGGCAGAATCTCCACGGGCGACCACATCTCCATATATTTTCATACGCAACACAACCCGAAAATCACGGGTTTCATCTTTGGGCTCGAATTCTCGAACTACAACAGTGGTGTCTTGTAGGCTATCAACCCGAACAATCTCTCGCCAAACGGTGCCACCCGGACGGTCATTCATATAGACCCTGTACATATCAAAATAAGCCGTATCAAAATTGACTGGCATGTTCCAAGTGAGGTCAATCAATTGATTGTCGCGTGAAACGGTGGCGTTGCGCATGTGGATGGGCGTATTGTATTCATAACAACCCTGCACACGAACAACAATGGTATCGAATGGATCGGCTCCTGTTCCGCACTCTGCCAGGATGGCGTCACCATCACGTCCGTTTCGAATCACTAGATGGTGATCACCATTATAAATCAACTCTTGTCGCAATCTGATATGCAGACTATCAGTGCGCCCGTTATTACATACATAAAACACACTGTCAATCGGAATCAATGAACCTGCAGGGGTGTATAGGCGAAACTCGGAGCCTCCGACATCGACCGATGAGCAAAGTACAGTGCCTACCCGTACTTTGAGCACAATACTATCGGAAAAACACGGAACCTCAACCACAGTATATTTCCCTGAACGGTAAAGTTGATTGATTTCACTGGCATTAAGTGCCCGACTCCAAAAGCCGACTTCATCAATCCGACCGGTGAACCACTTTGGAGCAGCGGCGGTATGTCTGCCAATCGTATACCATGCTCCCTCGTTGATGCCTTGTGCAAATGAACTTGTTCCAATAAGATTGCCGTCGAGGTAAGTAGAAACCTGACCAGGCTCCCAAACGGCCACCACATGGTACCAGCGGCCCGTGTCACAAACTGATGCAGTGGAATATGTGCCGTCATGGTATCGCGCATCCAACCGATTGGTCGCGGCCTGATAGCCCAGTAAAATGCTGTTTCCAAATAAGTTTGCACTATCTGCATCAACTATGGCCTGTTCGCCCTGACTGTCAGTTGTCCGAAACCAAGCAGAAACACTCATGCTCGGGGCTGTTAATCCGAAAGGCAGTTGAATGTAATCATCGGCCCCATCGAATTGATAAGCACTTCGTACGTATCCATTGCGGTCAGGTGCCAACAAAGCACCATTCACTGTCCCGTCTCTTCCGTTTCCACTCTCGTCAGTGGCATCGCCACTAAAAGCATAATAGGCTTCAATACCCTGGCCTAAGCTACTGAATCCAGCCGCTAAAGGTGTCGACTGAAAACCACCAAAGACATCAGCCTCACAAGCACCTACAGGGGTGAATAACCAACCCTCAGGAGCACTTGGCGTAACCACCCATTGGGTTGAGTTCCTTCCCGGAACAACATGAGCCACTGTTCCTGTTAGGTTGTGCAAGCCCAAAACTGCTGTCCCCCCAGCCCAACTCGGGCATGGGGGCTTGTTTAGGATGTGAACTTCAATCGAATTATTGCATTCATTGATGACCACCTGAAATGTACCCAACAATTGAGTACAAGAAAACATAGGTAGGTTTTCGAAACTCACCACAAACTTGCGAAAAGGCGCCACACCGACGGTTTGGTAGCTAATGGTTCCATTACCGTTCAAATTGGACCACCAATCCTGCCAAGGGCCCATGACACAATTTTTGGGAACAGTTGCCACGGCGCTTGGAATCGATGCGGAGGTGTAGGTATTGGGCTGCCCGCCTGTAAAGGACACCCAACCATTCGAACCGACCCAAGCACTGGAATACGTGACACCATAATAACAAAAGTCGAAACCTAAAGGAAAGGGACCCGAAACACCATCATCAGCACCTGGGGTAAATGTGCCCGTTAAACTTTGGCCACCCCAGGGGGCGGGTGAATATGGAATAGAGGTGATGTTGTAGTTCTGTGAGAACGCGGGTATACTTCCAAACATGCACAACAACATTCCGAGTATCAATCTCATAGGGCTATTTTAAATTCAACGTGCCAAAAATAAACAAAGAGTACTTAAAAACTGAAATCAAAAGGGGATTTAAGCAAACTTTAATGAGGAATCAGCGTAACTTTGGCCCCGTGCAACACATAAGAAACTTCTGCATCATCGCCCATATTGATCACGGGAAAAGTACCCTCGCCGATCGTTTATTACAAATGACCCGAACGGTCGACTCCAGAGAACTTCAAGAACAAACACTTGACGATATGGATCTCGAAAGGGAACGGGGCATTACGATCAAGAGCCACGCCATCCAGATGAACTATTCTCAAGGGGGACAAAACTATGTGCTCAACTTGATCGATACGCCGGGCCACGTTGACTTTTCCTACGAAGTGTCGCGCGCCATTGCTTCTTGTGAGGGCGCCCTTTTGATTGTGGATGCCTCACAGGGAATAGAGGCCCAAACCATTTCCAATCTGTATTTGGCTTTGGAGCACGACCTCACTATTATTCCACTGCTCAACAAAATGGACCTGCCCGGTGCCAACCCAGATGAGGTTTCCGATCAGATCGTTGATCTTTTGGGGTGCGGTCGCGACGAAATAATTCCTTGCAGCGGGAAAACAGGCTTGGGTGTGGATCAGGTATTAGAAGCCATAGTAGCCCGAATTCCTTCCCCAAAGGGAGATCCTAATGCACCCGCACAGGCGTTGATTTTCGATTCTGTTTACAACAATTACAGGGGGGTCGTGGCCTATTTTAGGGTTTTTAATGGCAAAATCCGTTCGGGTGAACGCGTCAAATTCATCAACACAGGCCGGGAGTATATCGCTGAAGAGGTGGGCATCCTCAAACTCAAACCCCAGCCCCGAGAAGAAGTACTCACAGGCGATGTGGGCTACATCATCAGCGGCATCAAATCCGCGAAAGAGGTTCAGGTGGGCGATACCATTACTGCCCTAGAGCGCCCCTCCACCGAGTCGATCAAGGGATTTGAAGTGGTGAAACCCATGGTTTTTGCCGGTATATATCCTGTGGAAACCGAAGATTACGAGGAACTCAGAGAGAGCATGGAAAAGCTTCAGCTCAATGATGCTTCTCTTGTTTTCGAACCAGAATCATCGGCCGCATTGGGGTTTGGCTTTCGATGCGGTTTCCTTGGAATGCTGCATATGGAAATTATCCAGGAACGGCTGGAGCGTGAGTTCGACATGACGGTGATCACCACAGTTCCCAACGTATCCTATTATTGTACCACCACCAAGGGCAAGAAATTAACGGTCAATAATCCGAGCGACCTCCCCGACCCCAGTACCATTGACTTCATTGAAGAGCCGTATATATCGGCTCAAATCATCACCAAATCAGAATTCATTGGACCCATCATCGCCTTGTGCATGAACAAAAGAGGCATCATCAAAAACCAAATTTATCTGACCACGAATCGGGTAGAAATCACTTTTGATATGCCGTTGGGTGAGATTGTGTTTGACTTCTACGATCGTTTGAAAACCATTTCCCGTGGCTATGCCAGTTTTGATTATCAGTTGACTGAGTACCGCCAATCGAAATTGGTTCGAATGGATATTCGCCTTAATTCAGAACCGGTTGACGCCTTATCGTCGCTCATCCATGCCGACAAAGCATACGAATTGGGCAAGAAGATGTGTGAGAAACTACGGGAACTACTCCCCCGCCAACAATTCGAAATTGCCATTCAGGCATCGATCGGCGCAAAAATCATAGCGCGTGAAACCATTAAGGCACTGCGCAAAGATGTTACAGCCAAATGCTATGGTGGGGATATCTCCCGCAAGCGGAAGCTTCTGGAAAAGCAGAAAAAAGGAAAGAAAAGAATGCGGCAGGTGGGTAACGTGGAGATCCCCCAAAATGCTTTTTTGGCCGTATTAAAGTTGGATTGATGTATACCCTGATCGACGGAAAAGCAACCGCTGCCCAAATCCATGCCGAACTCAGCATGGAGGTTCAAAACCGATTGAACCAAGGTTTGCGCCGACCCCATTTGGCCGCTGTTTTGGTCGGCCATGATGGCGCTTCTCAAACCTACGTCAACAATAAGATCCTGGCCTGTGAACGGGTAGGATTTCGTTCTACCTTGATAAAAAGGGAGTCGACCATGACAGAAGCGGAACTTTTGGAGCTTGTTCGGTCACTCAACCATGACCAAGAACTCGATGGTTTTATCGTCCAGCTGCCCTTGCCGGGCCACATCAATGCGGAGCGAATCAATGAGGCCATTGATCCTGCCAAGGATGTAGATGGATTTCACGCCATCAATCTGGGCCGGATGTTGTTGAATTTACCAGGATATCTTCCCGCAACCCCCGCTGGGGTGATAGAACTTTTGCGTCGCTACAACATCGAAACTGAAGGTAAAAATTGCGTTATCCTGGGTCGGAGCCATATTGTTGGCTCACCTTTAAGTGTGCTTTTGGCCCGGTCGGCGACGCCTGGTAATTGCACGGTAACGCTTTGCCACAGCAAAACACAAAATCTTATTGAGCACATTCAGCGGGCCGACATCCTCGTTGCCGCCTTGGGCAAGCCTGGCTTCGTGCGTGGCGAATGGATAAAGAAAGGTGCCGTGGTCGTCGACGTGGGCACCACCCGCGTTCCTGATGCCTCGCGCGTTTCTGGCTATAAACTTATGGGAGATGTGGATTTTGAATCTGTTGCGCCCCATTGCAGCGCCATCACGCCGGTTCCTGGGGGGGTCGGACCGATGACGATTTCCATGTTGCTGCGCAACACCCTTGATTCAGCAAACCAGCGCCACTATGGCGGATAAGGCAACAAATCCGCGCCATCCTTTCATTGAAACTGGATCACTTCCTGTTATGGAGACATTCTACTCGCTCCAGGGCGAGGGTTCGAACCAAGGAAAGCCTGCATTTTTTGTGCGTCTTGGTGGATGCGATGTGGGATGTGTATGGTGTGATGTTAAGGAGTCATGGCCCACACACCTGCATCCAACGAAAACTACTGATGAAATTGCGCGTGAGATTCAACTTTCGGGTGCCCAAAATGTGGTGATCACTGGTGGTGAACCCTCCTTATACGATTTGAACGGCCTCTGTCGTTCTTTACGGGCAATCAATGTGTCTATTTGGCTGGAAACGGCAGGTACAGGACCCATTCGGGGCGATTTCGACTGGATTTGTTTGTCACCCAAAAAATTCAAAGCGGTTTTGGAAGAAAACTACTTGTTGGCACACGAACTCAAGGTGGTGGTGTACAATAAATCGGATTTGGACTGGGCGTGTTTACAATCGGAACGGGTCGATGAATCTTGTGCGCTGTTTCTTCAACCCGAATGGAGCCGCGAACGAGCTTCTTTGGACCTCATCCTCCCCTTCTTGTTGGACAACCCACGTTGGCGATTGTCGTTGCAGACACACAAATATTTGGGGGTGCGATGAGATTCAAAGTGATACACTGTATTGGTCTCGGGTTTGGTTTTTCCAGACATCTAGGGATAATCCTTTCCCTGTATTTGCTCATCTTCCCTTTTGCCCCTCAAGCATATTTGTTGGCGCAAACAACGCCTATTCCTGACAAGGCCAAGGAAATGTATCAAAAGGCGTTGAAACTACTTCAAGAGAAAGATTATAAAGCGGCCACAGAAGTTTTGGCGTCAACCATCAAAAAATATCCTGAATACGGCAAAGCACACCTCACATTAGCCGAATTGTATTTACAGGCCAATCAGGTTGAGGAAGCCCGCCTGGCTTTCGAGCACATTCATCAAAATGAACCCGAATTATCATTTCGACCGCTTTGGCATTTGGCCAGGATGGCGCACAGGACCGAGGATTTTCAGGCAGCTTATGACTATTGGGGGCAACTACTAGAATACCCAAAACTACCCGAAGAGATCAAGCCTGAGGCCCAAAAAGGAAGGTCCGATACACAGTTTGCCTTGGAGGCCATTAAAGCCCCTGTGGCATACGCGCCTGTTGGTCTGGGTCCTTTAGTGAATTCAAAAGACGATGAGTACATTCCATTGTTTAATGCAGATCAATCAGAACTGATCTTCACCCGTTTGGTTGACGGCCAACAAGAGGACCTGATGCATGCCCGGTTTGCGGCGGGGGAACCATTAGACACGGCCAGAACACTGCCAGCTCCCTTGAACAGCCCAGGCAATGAAGGAGGTCACACAATGAGTCAGGATGGCCGCTTAATCATATTCACTGCATGCAACCGAACAGGCGGTAAAGGAAGTTGTGACATATACAGCAGTCGGTTCACTTCAAGTGGTTGGAGTACGCCTGTAAATTTAGGTTCTCCAGTGAATACGCCCTACTGGGAATCGCAACCCAGTTTATCCTTTGATGGTAAAACACTATACTTCACATCCAAACGACCAGGAGGTAGGGGCGGTACTGACATATGGATGAGTCGATGGCTACCCACCGAGGCTTGGAGCAGCCCGGTGCCCTTGGATACCAATGTCAATACATCGGGTGATGAGAAGTTCCCGTTTATCCATCCCGACGACCATACCCTCTACTTTACTTCCACAGGCCGCCCCGGAATGGGAAAGTCCGACCTGTTTGTGGCGCGCAGGCGTTCGCGTGATTCATTCGGTAGCGCGATCAATCTGGGATACCCCATCAATACCGTTGACGAGGAAAATGGCATTTTTGTTACGCGGGAAGGTCGGTTTGCCCTAATTAGCTCGGAAAAACCCGGTGGATTTGGGCGGGGCGACCTGTATCAGTTTGAATTACCCGTTTCTCACAGGCCATTTTTGGCCTCTTTTGTAGCCGGTTCTGTGGTTGATTCTCTTAGCGGTCGTCCGCTCGAGGCCCAGGTGGAGATCATCCGCTTGTCGGATCAAGCCTCTGTATTTAAAGCCCAAACGCTTCCAACAGATGGCAGCTTTCTCACGAGTTTGCCGCGTAATGAACGCTACGCTTTGCAGGTTCAGAAGAATGGATACCTGTTTCACAGCCAACATTTTGATTTGAATACTGATACTGCCAATACGCGGTATTTGGTTCCCCTATCCCCAATTCGGGTTGGACGTGAGGTGGTGCTTCAAAACGTATTTTTCGCCCCCAACGAATCCCTGCTGGATACAGTTTCAGGTGCCGAAATTCTCAAACTGGCAGAATTTCTGCGTCAGAATGTTGGCATTCGACTAGAAATTCAGGGTCATACTGATGATACTGGATCGGACATGGCCAATCTTGAGCTCTCGGGCAAACGTGCGAAAAGTGTATACGATGCCCTGCTTCTTCATGACATTGACCCAAACAGATTGCGTTACAAAGGATATGGTGAATCGCAGCCCATTTCCGATAATGGCACTCAGTCGGGCAAAAGCAAAAACAGACGAACCTCCTTTGTGGTCTTGCCCCATTAAAGCATGGCCTTTCTGATGCGCACCAATACCTCCAATAACTTTGGTAATTCGCTCAATGCCAACATATTGGCACCATCCGACAGGGCTTTTGACGGATTGGGATGGGTTTCAATAAATAACCCATCGGCCCCGGCAGCCACTGCAGCACGCGCTATGAGTGGAATCAACTCAGGCCTACCCCCTGTAACCCCTGCAGCCTGATTCGGGATTTGCAAGGCATGCGTCACATCCATTAACACTGGAACGTTCAATTGCTGCATATCATGGATATTTCTAAAATCAACCACCAAATCTTGATAGCCAAAAGAATTTCCACGGTCTGTTAACCAAATTTTAGGGTTTCCTGTTGCTGCAACTTTTTCAACGGCGAACTGCATCGAAGCAGCCGATGAAAATTGGCCTTTTTTGATATTCACCCCTCTACCTGTAGACCCGGCGGCCTGAAGTAGCTCTGTTTGACGGCATAAAAAAGCCGGTATTTGAAGTACATCTGCGACGTCAGCCGCAATGGCCGCCTCATGCGCTTCGTGAATATCGGTGAGAACGGGTACCGACAACTGCTTTCGCACCGCAGCAAGCGCTTGAAGACCGGCCTCATCGCCCGGACCCGTGTAGGAACGCAAACTGCTCCTGTTGGCCTTGCGATAAGACGCCTTGAATATGTAGGGAATATGTAGGCGTTCACAAACAGCCTTGACTTGCGCGGCAACTTCAAGACATAAATCAGCTGATTCCGTGACACAAGGACCGGCAACCAAAAAGAAATTTTGATCATTCCTCTTTGAATGATCGGCCGACCAAAGTCCGTCGAGTGTAGCCAGATTCATATCACTTTCCACCGAAGCATTTATTGCTGTTCGCCGCGCTTGCCTCTACCCTTAGCCCAAAAACTCCACCATTTTAATTTGAGTACACCAAATGCGGCTTCTTTCACGATGCCCTTCGTCATTTTACTCTGACCGAGCGTGCGGTCTGTGAATATAATGGGGACTTCCTCAATCTTAAATCCATAAAACCAGGCTTTGAACTTCATCTCGATTTGGAAAGCGTAGCCCACAAACTTAATGTTGTTCAGGTTGATGCTTTGCAGCACTTTTCGCCTGTAGCATTTGAAGCCTGCCGTGGCATCATGTACAGGCATTCCGGTGATCAACTGAACGTAGCGGGACGCAAACACAGAGAGGAGCACGCGATTAAGAGGCCAATTCACCACATTGATTCCGGTGATATAACGAGAGCCCACGGCGAGATCGGCCCCAGAAAGACAAGCCATACGAAGTCGAGGCAAATCATTGGGGTTGTGCGAAAAATCGCAATCCATCTCAAAAATATACTCATAGGACCGGTCTAATGCCCATTTGAACGCGGCAATATAGGCGGTTCCCAACCCCTGCTTGCCCGATCGTTCAAGTAAATGCAGGCGGTTGTTGTATGGCCCCATTTTGGCCTTCACCAATCCTGCAGTGCCGTCGGGGGAGCCATCATCGACCACCAGCACATCAAAATCTGGAACAAGCGAGAACACCTGATCCAACATCGCTTCGATGTTTTCTTTTTCGTTGTAGGTGGGAATAACCACCAAAGAATCGGACGACAAAGCTTTTTTGTTTGGAAGTGCAATAATAAGTAGGTAGGCCGACAAATTCCCTCTATTTTTGGATGAATGTCGAGGAATCCACTCACCAACGGCGAATCCCCAGTACAGGATCAGCAAGAGCGCGAATTGGAGCGTTATCTGCGCCCACGCAGTTTCGATGATTTTACAGGTCAAAAAGAAATTTTGGCCAATCTTGGCGTTTTTGTACAAGCTGCACGAATGCGATCTGAGTCGCTCGATCACGTATTGCTTCATGGCCCCCCCGGCTTGGGAAAAACGACATTGGCCCACATCATCGCCAATGAAATGGAGGCTGGAATTAAGATTTCCAGTGGACCGGTATTAGAAAAACCGGGAGATTTGGCGGGTCTTTTAACGGGACTCGATACGGGTGATGTCTTGTTTATTGATGAAATACACAGGTTGAGTCCGGTTGTTGAGGAGTATCTCTATTCGGCCATGGAAGATTATCGCATTGATATCATGATCGACAGTGGGCCAAACGCAAGAAGCGTGCAAATCACCCTCAACCCTTTTACCCTCATCGGGGCTACCACCAGATCTGGCCTGTTGACCTCACCCTTAAGGGCTCGTTTTGGTATTAATGCACGACTTGAATACTACGACGCTAAACTACTTACAACGATCGTTTTACGTTCGGCCGATATTCTGAAAGTACCCATCGAGGAACCCGGTGCTTTTGAAATAGCACGTCGGTCTCGAGGAACACCCAGAATTGCGAATGCACTGCTCAGACGCACACGTGATTTCGCACAGGTTAAAGGAAAAGGCATCATCACATCAGACATTGCAAAAATTGCCCTAGAGGCACTTCATGTAGACCAACATGGATTGGATGAAATGGACAACCGCATTCTTCGAACGGTCGTTGAGAAGTTTAAAGGTGGTCCAGTGGGCCTCACAACGATTGCCACTGCTGTTGGCGAAGATCCTGGAACCATTGAGGAGGTCTATGAGCCATTTTTGATTCAGGAAGGTTATCTCAAACGCACACCCAGAGGCCGAGAGGCAACAGAAGCTGCCTATAAGCACCTCGGATTGACCCCCCCTGGTGTCATACCAGGCTTATTCTCATAATTCCAGGTGCTCTCGATTTCTATTGATTTGTATCCGGCGAAATCTGATCTCTCAGTACATCTCCAAAGTCGAAGACCCCAGTTTTTCCGACGATCCACTGAGCGGCACGCAATGCGCCTTCGGCGAAGGCATCCCGATCGAATGCTCGATGTTGCAGGCTAATGTCGTCACGATCAGATCGAAAAATCAATTGATGGGTGCCCACCACCCCATCTTGCCTGTGGGAAAGGATCGGTATATCAGCCGAAGAAAATCTATTCAATCCGGATGGGTCTAATTGAACCGCCACGCGTTCCTTGAGGGTTAATGCCGTTCCACTTGGTGCGTCTTTTTTTTCAATGTGGTGTATTTCTTCAATCTCAATCTTGTAGTTGTCCCAAGGCTTCATCCATTGCGTCATGCGTTCCGCGAATTCCCAGAACAGATGAACACCTATTGAGAAATTGGTGGCGCACAGCATGGCCCCTTTTTTAGTGCGACACAATTGAGCTAACTGATCATAATCGGCGTACCACCCGGTTGTGCCCACAACAACAGGTATGCCGCGTTCCAGGCAGGACTGAATATGACCCTTGGCTGCGGAGGGAGCAGAAAATTCTATGGCCACGTCCATATAGGGCAGATCTTCATTCAAAACAAAACCTTCAGGCCAGGTGGGTTGCTCCGGACTGTGCCAGACCACCTCAAATCCCCGGTCTTTTGCCATTCGGTGGATGGCTTTACCCATTTTTCCATATCCCAACAGCCCTATTCTCAGCATTGGAGGATGATTATTTGTTACAATTTGATCTGGGTTCTGCGACATTTTGAAACGCTCAGTGATGGTCAATTGATCAAAAATGGTAAACAAAACCCAATTGCAGTCCCATACCCCCGCCATGGTAACCGCTTGATGCAGCAAACCCGGAAGGCGGAACGACATCCCACCGCAGGCTCAGATCATCGCCTACAGTAAATGAACTTAAATGGGCATCAACGGCGGCATCGACAACCTGGAGTAGGTATGCGCCCAGGGTAAGGAGGATAAAAGTGTCACGGCCTTGTCGAAACGCATCTCGATTGCTCTTTAACAAAGCACTGGTTTGTGTGAGCGCATATTCATCGATCGTTGTTGAATCGCCGTCGACCCTCACACGATAAGCATCACGATAGCGAATGTATTGTTTGTGGTAGGCTGATGCCTGCGCACCTGACAAACCAATCAGTCCATAGACCACGGGGATCTTCCAATAACTGCGGTTGTAGGCTTGGCCCCATCCGGGAATTAAGAGTGATTTGTGCGTGGCCTGCCTAACCCGGATGCGATAGAGTGAATCGGACGGTACTGTCGATAAATCCTGAGCAGCCATCGGACTGACATAGATCCAAGAGAGCAGCACAATCAAAAAGAGCCGGCCCATCACTCCCATCACGCCTCCAGGAGCATATCAAGCAATCGATTTAAGTCAGATGGGTCGCTAAAGGGGATGCTAATTTCACCTCCGCCTTTGCCATTGACCTTGATCTGAACGGCCGATTCAAATTGTCGCTTCAATTGTTCTAGACTGATACGGTATTCGGAGGGCGTTATCGGCAACTTATCTGCTGTTTTCTTTCGGCTACTGCCCTCCTTCATGGATTTAACCAATGCCTCTAGTTGGCGAACACTCATTTTTTGGGCCAGGGCGCGGCGATAAACGTCCAACAAGACCTCTATCCGATCAAGACCCATAAGCGCTTTGGCATGTCCCATATCCAGTTTTCCGTCGCGTATGCCCGACTGAATCTCCGGTGGCAGCTTCAATAACCTCATGTAATTGGTGACTGTGCTCCGGTCCTTTCCGACCCGATCACCCAATTCCTCGTGGATGACCTGGCATTCTTCCTGGAGTCGACTCAAACTGATGGCGATTTCCATAGGATTGAGGTCGGCCCGTTGAATATTTTCGACCAAGGCCATTTCCAACATACTTTGGTGGGTGGCATCGATCACATACGCAGGAACCTCTTTCAGTCCTGCCAGTCGGGATGCCCTGAGCCTGCGCTCTCCAGAAATAAGCTGAAATTGGCCGGCAGCCAAACGGCGAACCGTGAGGGGCTGGATGACCCCATGAGTTTTTATGGATGCCGATAATTCCCTGAGGGCCTTTTCATCGAAATCGGTACGGGGTTGCAGCGGATTGGTTTCAATCTGCTGGACCGGAATCATGGAATTGGAGGTAGCCTGAACCATCAGATTTTCAGCATCGGATGCGGTCAATAATGCTCCCAATCCCCTGCCCAGGGCATTTCTTCGGTTTTGATTCATGTTCATGTCAATTCACTTGAGGATCCTGTTCGATGGCCACACGCGTGAGGTTGTTTTTTTGCAGAATCTCCCGTGCCAGATTCAGGTAGTTGATGGCACCCTTACTGGCCGCATCGTGCATGATGGCGGAACGGCCAAAACTTGGCGCCTCGCTTAATCGTATGTTCCGGTGTATGAGTGTATCGAAAGTGATGGCCGACAAATTTTGGCGAACGTCATCCACAATCTGGTTCGATAGCCTCAAACGAGGATCATACATGGTCAGCAATATCCCTTCAATCTGTAAATGCTCCTGGAATCGGTTCTGTACAATCTTGATGGTATTTAACAGTTTTCCCAGACCCTCCAGGGCAAAATACTCACATTGAACGGGGATCACCACAGAATCAGCGGCCGTTAACGCGTTGATGGTGATCAGTCCGAGCGATGGACTACAATCGATGATGACAAACTCATATTGCTCCCGCACATGCGCCAAAATCCTTTGCATGATGTACTCGCGGGCGGGCCGGTTGATGAGCTCGATTTCCGCACCCACCAAATCAATTGTCGCAGGAAGTAGATGTAGGTTCGGCACATCCGTTTCAATGATGTTGTTTTGGATGGGCACTTCATTCACCATGCATTCATACAAGCCCGTTTTCACCAAACGGGGATCAATGCCAATACCCGAAGTCGCGTTGGCCTGCGGATCTGCATCCACCAACAAGGTTCGGTATTCCAGGACCGCCAAACTGCTGGCCAGATTTATGGCTGTAGTTGTTTTGCCGACGCCCCCCTTTTGGTTGGCAATAGCTATTATTCGGGCCATATAGAGTCTGGAATGGGTTGAAATGTGTTTATTTAGCGGACATGAAGCAACCTACAAAATTAAGGCGCTATTCGAGAATCTCGACAGTTTTTGTAGGACTTTTTTATGCCATGTGGGTGTGGCCATCGTGCAACGCCCCCGATCATTCAATAGAAAAGCGCGTGTTTCGCTACAATCAGGAGGGCGGGATCAGTTCACTCGACCCGGCATTTGCCAGGGAT
>Ga0214923_10000580_pt1 | contig 54783 bp, 57 predicted proteins | sample LL1510_MetaG_FD_177993 | JGI IMG/M metagenome (GOLD analysis project Ga0214923, IMG submission 177993) | Freshwater microbial communities from Lake Lanier, Atlanta, Georgia, United States - LL-1510 | ecosystem: Environmental > Aquatic > Freshwater > Lake | place: USA: Georgia | collected...
TACATTTGATTCAGGTACACCTGTTAGTGAATCATTTGTGAATCTAACTCCTGATTTAACAGCGTCTTTTGGAATACCCTTAAATAAAATATTTAGTGGATCATTTAATGGAAATACGTTTAGTGCTGCCGGGGCACGGACAACCCAAGGTACATATAATAATGATTTAAAGAAACTATATACATTTATATCTTTACCTAATAATGGGAATATTCCTGCTATAGCAGAAATTGATTTTAATCAATCACCACCAAAATTAATAGCTATTAATACCGGCAGCGCCGTATCAGCGGGTAGTGTTATAACGTATAATAGTACCACTAAATCTGTTATACTCGGCAAGCTAAATTCATTTCAAATATTTGACGCATCGGTATCTCCAGTTAATTGGGCCTCACCTGTTGCAACTTTTACACCGGCAAATAATCATTATTATATTACTAATGCTTTAGCTGTATCTAATAGTTTTTATGCCTTTGGATATTCCCCCACAACAGATTTACTCTCAGTAGTTAAAATAACATCAGGTTCTAGTGGATACACAATTCAATCACAATCCTACGCACAATCATATGCAAACGGTGCCGCTTATTATGGAGTATCTAATCCATCATTTGCTTCAAGTTCAAATATAAATAAATTAATAGCTTTAGATAGATCTGATATAGGCCCTATAGGATACTCGGTTTTAGGAGGTACTAATGAAACAATTGGAAGTAAACCTGCTCGAGCAGGATATGTGTATGCTATTGACACTGCTAGTTTAACAATAAGTAGTTATTATACACCATCTACTTTAATGTATATTAATGGTCCAAATAACTTAGTGGAGTTTAGATCAAAGACCGGATCATTATTATCATATGTAGACCCCGACGGTAAATTTATAGGTACTGCAAGTTTAGCGAATAGATATTTAACTTCCAGTTTATCAATTTACAGCGGAAGTGCTACTCCGATTTTAATGACCCCATCAGCTTCATCTATTTGGTTTAAAGGATCGGCAGTTACAGCTTCTATAGTTGGTACGGCGGTTACTATATCAATTGATGGTGGTGGAGGATCCGGAGTAACTATTAACAATAATATAAATGATTACTTAATTACAGCTACCGGAACTTCCAATACATTAAATGGTGAACAAAATTTAAGATTTAATGGTACTACATTATCTTTAACTGGATCAATGGTAGCATCCGGTACTGTATTTTTTCCTGCACTAACAACAACATCGCAAACAAATGTACTAACATACGATAGTAGTACCGGTCAATTATTTTATACTGCTTCATCAGCAGTAGGAGGAGGGCCAGAATCCGACCCAATATTTGTAGCAAAATCAGCTTCATTAGCAACAACAGGTTCTAATACTTTTATTGGAAATCAGACTATAACCGGATGGGTAAGTGCATCAGCAGGATTTACCGGTTCATTATTTGGTACTGCAAGTTGGGCACAATCATCTTCAAATAGTTTAAACGCATCAACAGCTTCTTACTTACCTGTTGGTACTTACAATATCACTGCTTCTTGGTCAATTTCAAGCAGCAATGCTTTAACTGCCTCCTTCCTTTCAACAGGTACATACAATATCACTTCATCCTGGGCTACAAATGCAATATCATCATCGAGACCAATAACCGTAACCGGTTCAACTATATATTCAACAGCACCGCTATCAACTAATACTCCTAATACCGCCGATAGTATATTTTTAGGAAGTGGTGCCGGCAACGGAGCTACAGATGCAGCTGGATCAAACTTTTTAGGTCCTAGTGCTGGCGGTGGAGCTACAAACGCATACGGTTCAAATTTTTTAGGTTCTAATGCCGGTGACGGAGCAACAAACGCATACGGTTCAAATTTTTTAGGTTCTAATGCTGGTGACGGAGCAGTAAACGCAAGCAACTCAAACTTTTTAGGATATAGTGCTGGTGACGGAGCAGTAAACGCAAGCAACTCAAACTTTTTAGGTTCTAATGCCGGCGGTGGAGCTACAAATGCATATCTATCAAACTTTTTAGGTCCTAGTGCTGGTGGTAATGCTATAGATGCCGCTGAATCAAACTTTTTAGGTTCTAATGCTGGTGGTAATGCTACAAATGCATACTTCTCAAACTTTTTAGGTTCTGAGGCTGGATATGAAGCGACAGACGCAGCTGGATCAAACTTTTTAGGATATCTTGCTGGATATGTAGCTACAAATGCAAACGGTTCAAACTTTTTAGGATATTATGCTGGTGTCACAGCTACAAATGCAAACTATTCAAACTTTTTAGGTTATAATGCTGGATATGAAGCGACAGACGCATACGGTTCAAACTTTTTAGGTCCTGGTGCTGGTGAAGGAGCTACAAATGCAAACTATTCAAACTTTTTAGGTCCTTATGCTGGAGCTACAGCTATTAATGCTAATAACTCAAACTTTTTAGGCTTAGAAGCCGGATATACAGCTATTAATGCAAATTACTCAAACTTTTTAGGATATTATGCAGGTCGAGATGCTACTGAGGCATATCATTCAAATTTTTTAGGTTATCAAGCAGGTCGAGCATCATTTAGTGCATCTTACTCAGTCTTAATCGGATATCAAGCAGGACAAGCAACTGCAGGTGGTAGTAGTATTAAAAGTAATAATATTATAATAGGTACTAATATTACTCTACCTAACGATACTCAAGATTCAATAAATTTAGGTGGGATAATATTTGCCACTGGATCATATAACAATCCAGTCGGTAATCCGTTTTCCGGATCAATGTCTAACGGTAGAGTTGGTATTAATAAAGTATTACCTGAGTATACTTTAGATGTTAGTGGTAGTGGTAATTACACTAATGGATTAAATGTAACTGGTTCTTTAATTGTAAGTGATGGTATTACTGGTTCATTATTTGGAACATCTAGTTGGGCAATAACAGCATCACATGCACTTAATGTAACATCCCCAGGAACACCACTACCACCAGCATTAAATGTTTACATGTATTATAATTTCTCATAACAAAATAACAATATGGCACAAAACACATCACCAATCTTTGTACTAACACCTGATATAGGTACAGTAAGGTTAACAGCATCGTCCTCGGCAAGAGATGGTTCTGTACAGTCAGTAAGTGGACTTTTCTTAGCAGGCCCATCAGGCTCTAGAGTAGAATCTGTTACATTTACAACAGCAACAACAGGGCAAACCACAGTAAACTCTGCGATGGTAGGTCGATTATATTACGCACCAGTTGCAGGAAGCGCTCAATCAAATTTAAGACTATTACAAGAGGTGGCAATAGCCGCGGTTACGCCATCAGTATCAGCAATTGGTGCGACACAAACAATGTTTTTTCCTGGAGGCTTAATTTTGCCGGCAGGCAGCGCATTATCATGCTCAATATCAGCATATGCTGGTAATCAGGATGCTACTGATGTTATAGCTCGAGGGGGTGATTATTAATGGCATTATTTAATGATTTGGCATATGGTACACCTGTGGGTGAGCAAGATAAACCATCGACAGGATATGGAGCATCGGTAGGATCTCCACAGGAGATGGCTTATGGATTTCCGTCACCTACAAATGCATATGTTGATGTTCTAAATGAGATGCGTGCTATTGTGCGAGAAAATTCTGGTAATGCTAATCGATTGCCAACAATTACAAGAATAGGCTCAGGAACAACTACAAATTCATATTTTGGCGGTGTATTGGCTAGAAATGGTAGAATATATTGTGCACCGTCCACTGCAACCAATGTAATGGAAATTGATCCAATTCGTCGTACATTGACAACCTTTGGAACAGTTGCAGCCGGCGCTGCTAAGTACGCGGGAGGAGCATTAGGCCAAAATGGTAAAATATATTGTGCGCCTCTACTAGCAACGACAGTGTTAGAAATTGATCCGGATAGAAGAATAGTCTCTACTTTTGGAAATACTACCGGTTTTGGATATCAAGCAGGAGCCATTACACTGCCAAATGGTACAATTCTATGTGCTCCAGATAACGGTGGAGTTAATAATGCAGCACTGTTAATAAATCCAACAAACAGAACAATTAGCAGATTTATATCACCACCAGCCGGAACTCAGTTACCCCAAGTAATCGGCATTCAATTACATCCCCTTGGTATAGCAGTATGCGGCCCGCAAACGTCAAACACAATGTTGATTATCGACATAAATAATGGCACATATGTAACTGGTAGCGGTCCGTTAACACCGACTAACGGAGATTGGAATGCCGGAGCATTAGCCGCAAACGGAAATATTTATTTTGTACCACTTCAGAATCCAACAAGTGTCATAGAATTCAATCCATACAGACGCATTGTTACTCAATTTGGAAGTATAACACCGAGCGGTACGCAAAAATATGGAAGCGCGTGTTTATCGCCCGATGGAAACATATATGCAGCTGGTAACACCGGTGTAGTTTTAAGAATAAATGTGTATAATAGAACTGTATCAACATTTGGTTCTATTCCGGGAGTAATTCGCGGACTTACCATGGCATTAAACGGTAAAATGTATGCAATTCCAACGACAGTTGGAGCTCCAGGGGGTACTTATGAGTTAGATTTTACTTATTTAAAAAAATTCAGTGATAACCTAGTGTTATCAACTTACATAAACAACTACTAAAAAATAAAAGTTATGAATGATTTAATCTATTTAGTTTGTCCAAACGACAACGTATCTAACAGCATCATTGATCAGGTGCGAGCAGAAAATTACAATAATTGGATAACAGTGCATTACCATCCAACAAACGGTTCGGTGGCATTGGGATTGCCAGGTTATGATCAATATCAAAAATTCGGATTGCCAGAACTTATTGGTACTGGATCTTTGGCTAATGCCGGATACAATTAATTGTTTTGTAATTAATGAAACTATTTATTACAAGAAACGTTTAATTTAATTTGTATTTTTCAAAATATATTCTTATTTTTATGAAGTAAAATAATAATATATGAAAGCACATCAAAAAATTCTTAAGAAATATCCAACGGCTAAATTATATACTGCTACAAATGGATATTTTATCGGTTACGAAACGGAAGATGGTAATTTAGTTAATATTCTGTCCGATTTACTGTTACCCAATCAGTCTACAAAAGAACAGGCCTGGGACTCTGCTTTATTATCGGTTAAAACATCTCAAAATTTTAATAGAACGCATCCATTAAGAGTAGATATGTATTCTGAATTAGATAAGCAAGATCGTATTGAAACCCGTAAAAATAAAGGTAAAATTTCTAAAGAAAAATCTAACCGAGAGTATATTTATTTTTAAATAAAGGTTTTGAAAAACATATTTTCTATATTCAAAAAGAAAAAATCCGTCACGACGGAAACCGTTCCTGATACGTTTTTACAGGATGACTCTATACTAGTAGGTTATTCGAATATTAACGAACAAATCTTAACGTACGGATCAGCACTTACTTTTTTTAATGTCAATCAATCAGTTTTGGATGTCGGCTGCGGTCGTGGGGATTTATTTGCATATATTAAAGAACAATACGAAGATGTATTTTTAGATTCAAATTATTATGGAATTGATAATAATGAAATTGTTCTTAATGCGGGTAAAGAAAAATATAATATAGATAATATACATTTACAAGATTTTACTACGTTTAAAACTAATAACAAATATAATTGGGTAGTAGCTTGTAATTATTTTCTCGATCCTTTAGATGATCAATATACTCGACTATTTAAGTCAGTAGATAAAATGTATAATATATGTAATTTTGCAGTTGCATTTAATGTAATTACAAACCAAGCAGATGTACAAGAAGATCAAATAACTTCATATTCTATATATGATGCAGGTAAAATATTAAATCACTTATTAACGACATATAAAAAAGTTATTGTACGCGCCGATTATTTATTAGGCGATACAATGTTCTACGTATTTAAATAAACTATAAAATTATGGACGATTACAACAGCTCATACGTTAATCATTCATTCGCGGTTAGCGATGAAAAAAAACAAGATGTAAGAAAAGGAAAATTTTTCTGGCATATTGATTTTGAATTTACTAATTATTTAACTGAACAAAATACTGCATACGGAGAAAATCCTACAGTAGGTAATTTAATTGTAGGTTCACATAAAATGCCGATTACATTATCCGAAGTAAATAAATTAATTGAAACATTACATGACGTTAAATTAACTTACGATCAGAAAAGAAAATTAAAAATGTACGATTTACCTAAAAAGAATAAGGAATAATATGGAACTATTAATTTTAAGTATTATAACAGTATTTAGTGTTATTATTAATACTGTATTATATAGAAAATATACTAATACAAAACGGCATTTATTCGAGGCAGAAGACCGTATTGAAGATCTAGATATGGTAGTAGCTGCATTGCAATCTGTTCAAGTAATGAACGATGCATCGAAGCCCAAGAAAAAACCTTCGAAAAAAGTTTCGAAACCTGCAGTTAAATCGAAACATAAAAAGGAAGTAGCTACAGCGCCAAAAAAGCGTGGACGGAAGCCGAACTCATAATTAAACAAGAATTTGTATCCATGGATACAACTAGGCCTATTATTTACAAAATAAAATTTGGAAAATTGAAAAAAATCATATAAATTTATATAAATAATTAATATTAATAAATTATATAATTAATATAATATAATATAAAATAAAATAAATTATAAATAATTAATAAAATATTTATATATGAATATGCCATTTGACAGTTTCCATATCGATAGTTCGGAATATGACTTTTATATGTCATTACCAGAAGACGAAAAACTTCTGTTTTTATATGACCTTATTTGTACGAATTATTACGATTCAGAAATTTCTGACTTTCCTTCGATTGACCAAGAATCTTTTTCTACTAATATTAATAGTAATTCGTATAGAGAAGTTATTTCTAAAGTATTAGATCAAGCCATTGATTATAATTCTCAAGTTAATGTAATTTTCATCAATGAATTAGTTATATTCAACTCATATTCTAGAAAATATATGGCCTACGCAATTTTAGATATGTCTTTAGAAGGCGTAATTTTAGATAAAATTTCAATACCAGAGAATTTAATATCAGTTTTTAAAAAACAAGAATATTGTGAAGTATATAAAGTGTTAGATATTGCTAATCCTATTGTACCAAAAGACAATGTTTAAAAAAGAAATTATTACGGTTAAAGACACTCTTTATATCGTTAAACGTAAAGTTAAAAAAGATTTAGAACCAGTAGTAGAAGTTTGGAAAGAACACTTACATTGCGATATTGTTTTTCATAAAGATGAAATATATTATTTTTGTCAAAAAATAGACGAAGCTCAAATCATAGAAAATGAATAATTTAGGGTATGCCTGTATTAATATGACCTTAGGTAAAAAAGGTATATTAACGGGACGCGCGATGCGCAAATCGACGTTAGATGCTAAAGGACTTCCATACGCATCTCAGTTAGCGTTAGCTAACGCAAAGGATCTACGATCGATATTGGAATGGAATGTAAATAATAATATAAATTTTTTTCGAATAGGTAGCGATTTATTTCCTTGGGGTAATAAAATTGATATTAAACAATTACCTGATTACAATGAAATAGTTAAAGTACTTAATGATTGCGGCGATTATGCACGTATTAATAATATACGTTTAACTACTCATCCCGGTCCATTTAATTTATTAGCATCCGATAAAGAAGATGTAATTCAAAATACTATTTTAGATTTAGAAATGCATTCGACTTTATTTGATTTACTTAAATTAGATGAAACGCCGTTTAATAAAATTAATATTCATGTAGGCGCTACGTATGGGAATAAAGAAGTTGCTATACATAGATGGAAACAGAATTTTAAACGTTTATCTTTATCGTGCCAAAAACGATTAACATTAGAAAATGATGATAAAGAAAGTATGTATTCCGTTAAAGATTTATATGATTCGGTTTATCAAGATTTAGGAATTCCTATAGTATTTGATATTCATCATCATGATTTTAATACGGGTGGAATGTCTCATAAAGAAGCAATGGCATTAGCAGGTAGTACATGGCCTAAAAATATTCGACCGGTAGTACATTATTCGGAATCTAAAGCGTTACATGAAAATAATAGTAAAATAAAATTGCAAGCACATTCCGATTTTATATCGAATTATATTCAAACATATGATAATGATGTTGATGTTATGATCGAAGCAAAAGCGAAAGAGCTTGCATTATTAGAATATCGTAAAAAGTATAATATTTGATATTTATAAAATAAAAACAACCAATATGAGAAATAAAAGAAACACAATAGAAAAATTAGAAGCCCAGACTACTAAATTAAATACACTTAAAAAACGTATAGAAAATTCTGACATTAGCGGCGCCGAAGCTGTTAAAGTATTAGAATATATTAACAAGGATTTATCGTATATTATTGAACGTTTAGAATTAGAATATGATGAAAGATGAATAAACCAACGTTAAAAATATTATTAGGATTATTAGCATTTTTATTAGCAGGTTGTGCTGGGTTCTTTTCAATAACTGGATTATCCATGTTATTTGCGGGCGCGGCATTACCTGTTATCATTATGGCCGGGGCATTAGAATTTTCTAAATTAGTAGCGGCTTCGTTCCTTTATCAATACTGGAAAAAAATAAGCTTTGTTCTTAAAACGTATTTAACTATTGCAGTGGTTATTTTAGCAATTATAACCTCTATGGGTATATATGGATTTTTATCTAATGCATATCAGCAAACGAAAATAGAATATAATTTAGCTAAAACATCGACAGATAGTTTAACGAATAAAAAATCTTCATTTGAATTTCAAATATCTAATTTAAATAAACAGTTAGACCTTAAAAATAAACAATTAGAAGGATTAAATTCAAATTCAAAAACTAGCGATCAAGTATTAAGTACATTAGCTACGAACAATAGAAGTATAAATTCTATATCTAAAAATTTGGCACGTACTCAGGCAGAAATAAGTAAACTTAATTCGAATATAGATACAATTTTAAATAAAATTACAGTCTTACAAGATTCAGTATATACATATGATGTAGCTATTAAAGGCTCTGCCTTAAATGCTTCTAAAACATCTGAATTAGGGCCATTAGAATATCTTTCAAACGTATCGAATGCTGATATGGATAAAGTAGTCAATTGGTTTATTTTATTATTTGTAATTGTATTCGATCCATTGGCAATGGCATTATTAATTGCATTTAATTTTTTATCAAAAAAAGATGATACAATTGAAAATTCAATTGGTTCTTTATCAATTAATGAACCATTAGATACTGTATTAGACGATCGTATACAGCCTGAAATATTAGATCAACCTACTATATCTGAAGTTGAAGAAACTGAGGTTAAACAAAATGAAACGCCGGAAATTATTAAAGATAATATAGTAGTAGAAAGTATATATGAAGAATCGAAAGAAAATAATTCGATTGATATAAAAAATATGCGTAATAAAATAGGTTATGCAGGCGGAATTTCAAATTAATTTATATGGGAACATTTAAAAAACTTAATTGCGATACATGTAATCGTATCGTCGAAAAGGTCGATGTTAAAGCTGCTAAAGTTAAATGTTGGCGATGTGTAAGTAAAATGGTTAAAGGGCCGGAAATTAAAGGTAACGTTAAATCAGATAAACCGAGGGGATGGAAGTTCATGAAAGAATATGTACATACAGATGGCACTGTATATCATAAAGGAATAGAACAAACGGAATTAAAAAATACTATAAAACCTACGGTTATGCCTATAAAAGAAGAAAAACAAAAAATATCAAAACAAGATAAAGAACAGCTTAAAGCTAAATTAGGTACTGAAATACAAAAACTTAAGGCTTTAATGTTTAATGAAAACCGTAAAACAAAGAGAGCTGAACTTCAAAGATCTATACAAAAATTAAATAGGCAACTAAGTAAATTAAAATAAATTTTTTATTTACATAAAAAATCTATATATTAATAATAAATAAAAATAAGTTATGAAATTAAACAACAGCATGTATGACGATGAACCGCATAAAGAGGCATCGATAAATATTGGTAATAAAGCAGAATCTGCTACCAATCCAGATAAATCGATATATAAAGAAATTGATTATGGGTTTAGCGTTAAAGATTCTATAATCTATATACATGGCGATATTGTATTAGGATTATTATTTGATTTTATATCTAAAGTACGTACTATTTTAGAAAATAGGGACGAATCGCAAAAAGATGCGCCGATTACAGTATTACTTAATTCTGATGGTGGTGACGTATATGAAGCTTTAGGTATTATTGATTATATCAAAAGCCTTCCTATTAAAGTTAATATGATTGCTAGAGGACGAGCAATGTCCGCTGCGGCATTGATGTTAGCTTGTACGACGGGCGCGCGAGCTGCAAGTAGAATGACTTCTGTTATGGTGCACGAAATTAGTACTGCTAATCAAGGTAAAGCATCGGATATCAGAGCGAATGCAGACCATTTAGAATCTTTAGAAGATTTAACATTTCAGTTACTTGCTCAACATTCTAAAATGGATTTGGAATTTTGGAGAAAACAAGCACGTAAAGATTTTTATATGACATCTTCAATGGCTTTAGAATACGGGTTAATAGATACAATATTATAAAATATGTCTACAGATACAGCAATTAAAAATTGGGAAACCTTAATTAAGGTAATTGATACTTACATTTCTAGTCCTAGAAAAGAGCAGTTAATTAAAATGTATGAAAAATTTGCGGAGCGGATAATGACCGCTCCTGCAAGTTCTCATGCAGATAGACATAATTGTTTTCCTGGCGGATATTTGGACCACGTACTTCGGGTATGTGATATGTCAAAAGCTTTATATGATGTATGGAGTAAAGTAAACGCCGGAACAACCACTTTTACTTTTGAAGAATTAATCTTTAGTGCATTAAATCATGATTTAGGTAAAATAGGAACTGAAGAAGGAGAATATTATATTCCTAACGATTCGCAATGGCATAAAGAACGGGGGCAAATTTATAAATTAAATGGCAATATTGATTACATGAAAGTGCCGGATAGAAGTTTATATTTGTTACAACAACATGGAATACCTGTTACTCAAAATGAATATTTAGCTATTAAATTACATGACGGTTTATATTCAAAAGGTAATGAAGGATATTTTATGGCACATAGTTCAGATATGGCTTTGAAATCTAATTTACCAATATTATTACATCACGCAGATCATTTAGCTACTTTAGTTGAAGACCATAATAAAGGAACTAAAGCAGAAGTAGTAACAGTAGCTACAAAACATAGTACTAAAAAAGTAAATGATCCGGTGGTAGATAATAATTTGAAAAATATGTTTGATGAATTATTTAAATAATAAATTATGATACTTACAATAATATTACTTGTAATACTTTTAGGAATTAGTATTTACATTAACGTAAATCTCTTAAAAAGAAATGAGCAAATGGAAGAAGCTCAAGATTTAATTGCTAATGATTACGAAGAACTATATAATAAAATGCTTTTATTTGAAGCAGTAATTGATGATGCAAATAAAAAGTTAAAAGAAATAGATTATAAAGGATCTTTTGAAAGCGATGATGAAGTTGGATTTTTCTTTAAAGAACTTAAAAATATCCAAGAAGATATAAATAAATTTTTACAGTAACATGGCAACAAGAAAAAAGAAAAATTACTTTACTGAAGAAACTGAAAATGCAATTGTACAATACAATTTAACTACTTCGTTAGCTGACCGTAATAAAATTTATGAAGCTCATATTAAATATCCTTTTGATAAATTAGCTGAAAATATTATTCATACTTTTAAGTTTTATCATTTTGATATTCCATACGAAGATGTTAAACATGAAGTAGTAGCTTTTTTAAATGAGAAGATTCATAAATACACCCAAGGAAAAGGAAAGGCATTTTCATATTTCAGTATAGTAGCAAAGAATTATCTTATTAATCATAATAACAATAACTATAATCGATTTAAAAATACAGATGCATTAGAAGTAGTCGATTCGCATAGAAAAGTAGTTAACGAAATTATTCGAGAAACTGATATAGAACATAAAAGAGAATTTATGGACGTATTTATTGAATATATAGATTCTAATTTAAACGTCTTTTTTAAAACAAAAGAAGAAATTCGAGTAGCAGATTCAGTTTTAGAATTATTTAAACAGCGACATAACATTGAAGAATATAATAAAAAGGCTTTATACATTATGATACGTGAACGTACGGGAATGCGTACGCAATATATTACTAAAATTGTTAATCAATTAAAACGCATGTATTTTTTACTTTATCAGGAATATAAAATAACTGGTAATATCAATCCTTCCGTATTAAATCAAAAAGATACTTTAGTTGATAATTATTTTTGATGGATTTCGATATAGAATTATTTAAAGGAAAAACATTTTCCGAATTAATGAAAGACGTTTATGACAATTCAAAAAAGAAAGAACGTCAAATTAATTTACTGATTGCAGAGTTAAAACCCCTCATTAAAAATGTAGGGGATGCAACTTTAATAGTACCTCTAATTAAAGAATATTTAGAAGTAGGCGTTAAGAATGACGAGCATTTAGTTAAATTAGCTGCGGTCGTTCAACGTTTAATTTCATCTAATACAAAAGCTCAAGCAGAAACGGGTAGCGGTTATCTACTTTCGGAAGAAGAAAAACAACAGTTATTAGCAGAATTAAATACAATAGAAAATTCCGATATAGAAATAAATTCTAAAGTAATTGATTTAGCTGCTGAACAAAAGCAATTGGATACGGGAGAAGATCAGTGAGAAATTTCTCAATTAATAATCAAGAATTTCAATTTGCATTTGCAGAAGTATTAAGTGTAGAATATGAGGATACAAATCCTAATTTTATACAAAGTATTAAATGTAAAATATTAGGACCTGGCCAAGGAGAAGATGATGGCGATCCTTCCGCTGTACAAGCTAAACCATTAAATCCATATTTACGTAAAGTACCAATTCAAGGAGAAATAGTAATGGTTCTTAAAGGGCCTAGCGCAGCTATATCTTCAATGGGCAGTAATACTACTTTATATTATTTAGATAATCTTAATATACAAAGTTTAATAGACCATAACAGTGTCCCTACCTCTGGTAAAGTTACTGCAAGTGGAGGAGCTGACGGATTTGCAGCAGCCGCGGCTGGATCGACTAAACAATCCGGTAATCCTGCAGTTGATGATAATTTCGAAGAAAGTAATAAATCTGCATTTATACAACATTACGTAGGCGACGTTATTTTAGAAGGCCGGTACGGACAATCATTACGTTTTTCTTCTACACAAAAAAATAAAGGCATTTTCAAAAAGCCTACAATGTGGGACCAAGGATCTGCAGGCGATCCTATAACCGTTTTACGTAATAGTAAATTTCTAGGACCGGCGCATAAATTTTATGCAGAAGATCTAGAAAAAGATGATAGCCTTATTATCATGACTTCAGACCAAAAGCTTCCATTAAAACCCGCATCGGATGCAAAAAAAGCTGCGAATGAAGTTAGTATACAAGCAAAATACGAAAAAAATCAAATACTTTTAAATTCAGGTCGTTTAATTTTAAATGCTAGGCAGGAAGATATTTTAGCGTATGCTAAAAAAGGCGTACATATATCAGCAGATAAAATAGCAATTGATGCTAAATCTAAATTTACTGTCGATAGCCCCGCTATTCATTTAGGGGCACAAGCCACTGAGCCTATTATTTTCGGTCAAAAATGGGCTACATGGATGAATAATTTAATTACTGCATTAGGCGCATGCTTCGTAGCTACAGGGGTGGGCCCATCGGGACCACTAACAGGAAATCCGAATTGGTCACAGGTAGCGCAATTACAAGGACAAATTAATACCTTATTAAGCCAGATATCTAAAACTAAATAATTACTTTTCAGTATAATTATTTAAAAAGATATCTATCATGAATACTAAAGAATTCGTACAAGTATTACGTAAGATTATTAAGGAAGAAGTTAAGTCTGCGGTATCCGAAGCTATTAGAGATATATCTACTGACAGATTAATTGAAAATACAATTAAGCCTTCAGAACCCGTTTATGACTATAAACCTAAGCCTAAAAAAACTGTAGTACAAAAACAATTTACTAAAGATCCTTTATTAAATAGTTTATTAAATGAAACGGCTCGCACATCGGGCCCGATACCAGCAGAACATAACGACTATTCGGAATGGCCTACAATGGAAATGGGTGGTATGAATACTAATTTTGCATCGATAATGGGCACTCCTAAATTTGTAGATAACAGAAAAATAGATGCTACTCCGGACGGCATACCGCCTCAAGCAGTTCCTGAAGAAGTGAAAACCGCTTTAACAAGAGATTACCGTTCTTTAATGAAAGCTATTAATAAGAAAAAAGGTAATTAATGCCAACTAATGTACGTAAAATAAATCCAATTGATTTACTTCCGGACGTGGCTGTAGGTATAATGCTACCTATGACCGGAGAGGATGGTACATTATTTAAATTATCTTATACGACCCAAGAACAAGCAATAAGTAATTTAAAAAATTTATTATTGACTATTCAAGGAGAACGTCCGATGCAACCATTTTTTGGAACGAATATTCAAAAAATGTTGTTCGAACAATTAAACGAATCTATATTTGAGCGTATAGACAGATCCGTACGTACTGCAATTGAATATTGGTTACCATACATTATTTTAGAAGATTTAGAGGTCGAGGGCTTTTTTGGTACTGTTAATGGAATGGAACAACATGGAATTTATTTACGTTTATGGGTAAAAATAACTAATGATGGCGCAAATGTACCTATAGTAATATTTTATACTCCATCAACAATACAAGTAATAGAATAATATGGCAAATAAAAAAGAAATAAACTATTTAGGCAGGGATTTTGCGCAATTTCGAGATAACTTAATCGAATTTGCAAAATCATATTTTCCTAATACATATAACGATTTTAATGAATCGTCCCCTGGTATGATGATAATGGAAATGTCATCTTATATAGGCGATGTATTGTCATATTATACCGATTATCAATTTAAAGAAACGTTGCTTAATGAAGCAGCGGGTAAAGCTAATGTACTATCGATATCCAGAGCAATGGGGTATCAAAGCAAAAATTCAATACCGGCTATTGTAGATTTAGACGTATATATTATAATTCCCGCAGTAGATGCAGGAGGATCTTATGCACCTGATTTACGTTATGCGTTAACTGTTAATGAAGGTATGCGAGTAGCAACAGAAAAAGGAATTGAATTTCGAACATTGGAACCTGCAAATTTTGCACAAACGTCTAGTTTATCTCCAACGGAAATTACCGTATATCAAATTAATGATTCGACAAAGGATCCGGAATTTTATTTACTTAAGAAAACAGTTAAAGCAATTGCCGGTAATTTAAAAACTAAAACATTTGATTTTGGTAAAGCTAAGCGTTATGATAAAATTATAATTGAAGAAGATAATCATGATATTGTAGAAGTCATAAGTATCGTTGACGCAGATGATAATACATGGAGAGAAGTACCGTTTTTAGCTCAAGATATTATTTTAGAACCGATATCAAATACTAAAGATAATGACCCTGATTTATATGTATATTCTGATACTGCCCCGTATTTATTAAAACCTACAAAAGTACCTCGTAGATTTATTACTAAATTTAATTCTACTAACGATTTAGAAATTCAATTCGGAAGCGGAGTTAGCGATATTTCAGATGAAGAATTAATTCCGAATCCAGATAATATAGGATCTGCATTATTAGGACTTCAAAAACAATTCGATTTTCCTATCGATCCTTCGAATTTCGTATATACAAAAACATATGGATTGGCTCCTGGAAATACAACATTAACCGTTAAATATACTACGGGCGGCGGTATAGCATCAAATGTGCCTGCCGGCACGATTACTGAAATTATCGAACGAGTATTTACTTTAGATGATGAATTATTAGATGCCACATTAGTACAAAATACGAAATCTTCGTTAGCAGTAATTAATTCAAAACCAGCATCCGGCGGAAGATCAACTGAAACTATTGATGAGATACGACAAAATGCATTGTCGTTATTTTCTTCTCAGCAAAGAGCCGTTACTAAAGAAGATTATTTAATTCGGTCGTACGCAATGCCTCCGAAATTCGGCGCAATCGCTAAAGTATATGTCACGCAAGATGATAATATTAATACAGCTTCAGTAACAAAGGATAGAATACCTAATCCATTAGCATTAAATTTATATACGTTAGGATATACAGATACTGGAAAATTAACGCCATTAAATGATGCGATTAAACATAATTTACAAAACTATATTAAACAATATAGAATGTTAACGGATGCGGTAAATATTAAAGATGCATTTATTATTAATATCGGAGTATTATTTGATATAGTAACTCTACCAGATTATAATTCTAATGAAGTATTGTTAAAATGTATTGCTAAATTTAAAGAAACGTTTGATGTTATGAAATGGAAAATTGGCCAACCTATCATAATATCTAAACTTTATGTTGATTTAGATAGAGTCGAAGGCGTTCAAACCGTACAAAGTATTAAAATTGTAAACTTATTCGATACAACAAGCGGGTATTCAGGTAATGTGTATAATATAAAAGAAGCTACAAAAGATGGTATAATTTATACCTCTCTAGATCCTTCTATATTTGAAGTACGGTATCCTGATGCTGACATAATAGGAAAAGTAGTAACATCATGATACATTCATTCTTTCCTGAAAAGGATTCTTCAATATACGAAATTGACCCGTACAGAAATACGGGTTTAGATGAAATAATTGAATTGCAAAAACAGCCATATGCAATTTTAAGCGAATCTATATCTATTACTAAATACTATGAATCTAGAATATTAATGAAATTTAATACTATTAATATAGCTAGTTTTATTAATTCTAATAATGTAAATCTTAATAATTGTCAGTTTTTATTAAATTTATATGTAGCGGGACAAAGTGAATTGCCTTTTGATTATACAATTCAATCATATTCTGTATCAGGATCCTGGACTAATGGAACGGGCAGAAGATACGGTCAAAGAATTACTGATGGAGTAAGCTGGTCATCATTAAACGGTACTACATCTTCATTATGGTCGACAGCATCTGTAGATGCTGGTAAATTTTGGTATAATAATAATGCCGGTGGAAGTAATTGGTATACTTCTAATTCTTCTTCATATGCTACATTTAATTATGATTCTCAAGCAGATTTGCAAATAGATGTAACGGGGCATTTAAAAGATTGGTTAAACAATATAATTCCGAATGACGGATTAATTTTAAAATTTGAATCTAGTTCATTTATAAATGAATCGTTTCCTAATACAAATATAAGTTATTATTCTTCTAATACTAAAACAGTATTTTCTCCGCAATTGCATTTATTATGGAATACGGGGTCATATACCGGAGTAACATTACCTAGTATGTCTTTTAGAGATAATCCAGTTGTATATGTTAAAAATCTTAAAGCAGAATATAAAGAAAATCATAAACATAGAGTGTATTTAGGTACTAGACCAAAATATCCTAGGCCTAGCTTTACACAAACAAATGAATTTGCTGTTAATAAAATATTGCCTGCTGCTTCATATTACCAAATATTAGATGCTCACACATTAGATGCAATTGTACCATATAGCGAATATACAAAAATAAGCGGTGACGTATCCGGAAGTTATTTTGATTTTTGGACTAGCCCGCTTTATCCTGAACGCTGGTATAAATTTGAATTTAAAGTGGTATACGATGATAGTACAGAATATTATTCTAACAATGATTATATCTTTAAAGTTATAGACTAATGGAATCAAAAGAATTTTTAGTAGATAAAAATCGTATATTAACTGATGAATATAATAAACATCAAGTTAATCCGGCTAGAACCGTATTATATACGCGTAATAGCCAAGGAACATTATATGTAGATAGTAACGCATCAGATATTAATAGACAACGTTTAGTTATTAATTTAGTAGGTACAAAATATGATTTAAAATCATATGAAAATGTTTTAAAAACCGAATTTGAAGAATTTGTAGAGACTATTCCCGATATAACTATAGAAGAAACTACAATACAAGATATAACGGGGCAATTAAATGATTATCAAAACCAAATAAAAACCCGCGACCAAAAAATAGATAATTTAAATGCTACAATAGAAGAATTGAATAATAAATTAAATTCAATAAATACTTCTACAGTAGCTCAAAGCGTTGACGTAGCCGGAACAATTCAAGCTGCAATAGATGCTGCAACAAAACAAGATAATAAAAAACCAAGAATATTCTCTGATGGAACATTAATACGCGACAAGGATCGGCTCGCATATTTTTATATTATAGAAGATGGTAAAAAACGTTTCTTTAACTTCAATGAAGAACTTCTTACAATAACCGCCAAGTCTATTGGAAAAATTAAAGTAGTCAACGGACAAACAGTACCGGATTTAATTGACGTATCTCAACAGGTAATAGATGATATTCCTTCTGGAGCTCCATTCCTTAATTTTGATTTAGTTAAAAATGTAAACACTCCGCCGCCGCCCCCATTGGATTTAGGAGGAAATCGGTTAGTAGTAGACTGGATATATCCCGATGATAAAGGAAAAACACCGGATAATCCTATACTTATTGAAGTAACGGATCCTATACCCGCTAATAATAAATTAGTATTAGATTTACAAATTCAAGCAGCTACTGCAGAAGGTATAGTTAATTTTCTAGAAGTATGGGACTGGCCAGAAGGTGTTCAATGGTTTGATGGCAAAATATCATTGCCAATTAAAGACGGCTATTCAACGAATGACGGAGATTATAAATCATTTACTAATGTCGGTTTTATATCAGAAGTACGGCCCGTTAAAGTAATATTAAAAAATACATATTCATTAATATCGCCGGCTGGACCAGGAAATGGACTTGCTTTTGCAGATAGATACGTGCCTATAACATTAACGGTTCAAAATCCGGAGTTTGATTTAGCATTAACTCCTAAAGTAGGTAATGATGTAGGCGATACATATCATGCATACGATAAAAAATTATATGTAAAAATTAAATATATAGTTACAATGCCAGACGTAATAAATAAGAGCGAAGTAGATGCTATATCTTTAATTACTACTAAGGGAATTCCAAGAGCAAATATTACAGTAATTAATGGCCCGAGGACAAGCAATGTAATATTATTTAATAAAATTTCATCTAGTACTCCATTAAAAAATACTTTAATGAACCTAAATACTCAAATAACAATAGTTAAATATTTACCTGTTAATATAAATATTATTCCCGGATTATTAGCGAGTAATACAAAAGTAGTAAATATTGTAAGGCTATTAAAAGCTTACGGATTTATAAATTTCGAAGTCGACGAATTCAGAAGAACTAGTTTTGGAATAGATCATACGGATGTATATAAACTTAAGACTCTTACTACTAATATACCATTATCATTCACATTATCATTCAATACTAGTAACATTTCAGTACCATATAATGATATGCTGTATATAGGTTTAAATGTTAATAATGCTCGTTATAGTACGTATTATAATAAGTATTATTCTCAATTAACGGCTCAGCAAATTATACAAGAATTTAATCAATTAATAACTACATTGTAATATGCAATATTCAAATAATGAAGAAATAATTAAATCTACAAGTAATTTAGACGCGGCTCGATTGGATGTTGCGGATAATGAATTATTAGTTAGTCAAATATTTGAAATTGCTGCATTAGACGAAAGTGCGAGAGATAATTTCGAATTACATGTTTACACTCCGGATGGAATTTATTTAACGGGAGATCATAAATTAATATTCGATTCTTCTACTAATATTTCCGATAATAAAAGACCTTCTTACACCGTTCAAATTAATCTTAAAGACGAGCTTAATAAGTTAAATATACAAAGAGGACAGTATAAAATTATCGTTAACTTTTTTGATACTTTAATAGGAGATATTGACAATAAAAGAGTTTGGGTAAAAGAAATTTCTAATACTAAACAAGAAATAAAGCTTTCAATACCTAAATTATTTATACCATATCTAGATAAATTATTTGATTTACGGTATAATGCATATTTACAAGGATATGCATCTAATTTTGTTTTGAATTTTGGAAATAATTTAACGTATCCAATTCTTAATGCTAAATTAGAATCTAAATACGATTTAACACCGATACGTAAATATACTATACCAGGCGTTAATGTAACGGATTACGATGCCATCAAAGAATATACGATTGAAAATTTACCAAATGGCGCGATTATTAGATCAATTGATCGAGAAGGGCAGTTCGGTGATTTTTACTTAATGGAAAATGGTAAGAAAAGACCGTTTAACGGAAATCAATGGTTATTATTCGAATTTTGTAAACTATTAGACGCAGCACGTTTTAATTCAAATGGAGATTTAGTACGAGCTGCATATCCTACGTTAATCGATAATGGCTATGGTACGATAATTCCGAATTTAATTAATATATCCGCGAGAGATATATCTTTTATAACAACGGGCGAACCAGTAACTATAAATGATTTAGTAGGTACAGAAGATTATATTAATTTAATTGTCAGATTATATAAACCGTTAGATGCTGCAATAACTGAAAAATCTAAAGCATTTATTAGTAATGAATATAGAGAACCGTATACGGATACCGTATACTTAATTGATAAAGTTGAACCTATTCAATATAATCAATTAAGACCTGCAAATTTTAATATTGACGCATATTCAAAACAAAGCATACCTACGGAATATAAAAGTTGGAATGATTTGTTAGATGCAAATTTAACAACATCGCAAAAATTAATTGATACATATTTTTCTGGTAGTTTACAAGGCGTTAGGTTAAATATTAATTATGGTGAATTTGGTAATTTCGTACATTTTAGTTCAGCAGAAGAAAGAATAAAAAACTTTAGATATAAATTAGAATTAATACAATATTATACAGATAAAATTACCTCGTTATCGGGTTCAGTATATACCAATTTAACTACGTTATATGAAAAAAGAAATGCTATAGTATCTACATTCGATAATTTTGAAAATTATTTATTTTATGATTCTGGCAGTTTACAATTATATACACACGTATCATATAGTATAGATCCATGGCCAAAATTATCCGTAAATAATAATCCTAATGATCCATATACTCAATTTGGTAATTTATATCGAATTTCTCAAAGCGTAGCAGAAGATTATTACAATGATTTATTAGAACAAGCAATTACATACGATCATTATAATGTACACCGTTTGTTAAAAGCAGTACCGTTACATATACGAAGTACAGAAGGTAATGAAGACTTTAATTTATTTGTAGATATGTTAGGTCATCATTATGATATTATTTGGACATATATAAATCATTTTTCTAAAATATATTCAAGGGAAGAGCATCCTCAAGACGGTATGTCTAATGATTTAATTTATCATGCAGCTAAATCCTTAGGACTTCAATTATATAACGGACGTTCTACAACAGAGTTATGGAAATACATATACGGTACAGATAATTCAGGATCATTAAGTCAAGAAGGCGTAAACGGAGTTTATTCATTACCAGAGCGACAAGTTACCCATGAATATTGGAGACGCTTAATAAATAATTTACCTTACCTATTAAAAACAAAAGGTACTGAACGTTCTATTAAAGCTTTATTATCTTGTTTTGGAATTCCTAGTACATTATTAACAATAAAAGAATTTGGCGGCCCTAGTACATTTGTCGAAGAAGCTACCCATTATCCTGAATATGTACATGAAAAATTTGCATTTGCATATAAAGTAAATACAGGTACGTATGCAAATTATTTACAAGTATTACCTTCAAAAACAAATAATAAATTTTCTAAAAATGTTAATGCTTTAGAATTTAGATTTAGATCGGATAACGAAGAAACATATACAGCTGGAACAGAATATAATTTATTTAGTTATAACACGGGTATTACGTTTGAAAATTCTAGTTCCATTACTACAGCTCCTAGTTTAGCAATTACAGTAAAAAAGGACAGTTTAACAGATACGGAAGGTACTTTAACATTACGTATATCTGGTAATAATGCTACTATTTCAAATATTAATATATTTGATAATGAATTTAATTTACTTTATTTAGAACAAGCAGGTTCAAATACTACATTACAATATAGAAAAGCTAAGTATGGCAAAATCGTTGAAACCGGTTCTGCTACATTAACTACGACAGTAATGTTTGATGATATTAATACCGCTAATGCATTAGGAGCTATGCGTTGGGGAAATCCGGGCGCAGTAACATTAGGCGTAGGATTAAGTCCGTTTGTAGGACATATACAAGAAATACGTTTATGGAGCGGATCATTAAATACTGCTTCTTTAGATGAACATGCTCTTTCACCTAATACATATACATATAATGTTAATAGAGGCGGTTTAACTGGTAATGAAGCTTTAGAGCCATATAATCGTTTAATACAAAGATATACGTTATCAAATAAATATTTTAATACATTAACTGCTTCATTTAGTACACCTAGTACATCAGATGGTTTCGCACGTACATATCAATTAAGTGCACATCCAAATCAAAAATTAGATGCATATAAATTTGAAAACTTTTCTAATAATCAATTAGGGGGAGGTATCTGGCTAGTTAATGTATCTGGATCTGAACAAATTAATGAAGTATTTGACTCTTTCGAAGATACATATTATACGCCATCTCCTTCTTTAGGGGGAAATTCTTTATATACAAATAAAGTACGTATTGAACAAAATTCTTTAACTGGATTTTTAAGTCCTAAAAAACGAGTAGAAGCAAGTTCATTTGATAAATTCTCTGTCGATTCAAATAAAATCGGAATTTATTTTTCACCGCAAGATTCAATTAACGAAGATATATTTAATCAATTAGGTTATTATGAAATAGATGATTATATTGGAGACCCTAGCGATATATATGGCGACCATTATCCGGCATTTGAAGATTTTGCTGCTGATTATTGGTTAAAGTACGATAATAAAAATGATTTTGAAGCATTTTTTAGAGCATTATCTATTTACGATACTAGTATATTTAGATATATTAAAGATACGTTACCCGCTCGAGCAAATGTGGTAGACGGATATTTAATCGAACCTAATGCGTTAGAAAGAAAACGATTTAGAACTACTAAACCTACTATAGAAAATTTATCTTATGAGGCTGAAATAGAAGCTCCAATACATGTACAAGAAGCATTTTATTTAACATACGAAGGATCGATAGAAAACCCAGCACCGGAAATTGATAGCGATTATTTAATACAACCTGATGCGATATTAGATATTGCAAGTGCTATAGATATTATTGGGGATTGTTTAAATTTAGATATCGCTGAAATACCAGCTATAGATTCTAACTTAAATAAATTAGGAAGTACATGGTATCAAAATAGATACGTAGGTAATTTTGTAGTAGAAGAAACTGGATCTTATACTCCGATTCAAACAATTATAACCGCTCAGCGTTATGAAATAACCGGATCTTCATACTCATTAAACTCATATTCCGGAAGTATAGCCAATGCATATCAATATATCGACGATGCTATTATTGTCGCTGAAACGGGTGGCGGAGGCGGCGGATATACCCCTTCGGAATAATGTAACTAATATATTTATTAATAAAGATTATAATTATGATATTAATACCATCACAGCAAGGCGGCGCAATATATCGGGTATTTAAAAACTATGGTGATTCTACAACTGGAAGGCAAACTGCTACACAAACATTACGTACGATATTAAAATTTTATTACGGTGACGGCTATCAATATAATTTTTACGGCCGTGGTGTTGATAAAAATGGTAACATTATAAAAGCATTTGTTGATAGGTATAATGATTTACGTAATACAAATTCGGTAGCCGTCTCTATGGCTACTATTGAATCAGAAGGATGGGTTAATATTAGTTTTGTAAAAACAGAAAATCCTAGACTTGAATATCCGGTGTATAAAGAATATAGAATACGCCCGTATAGTACAGTAGATCGTCATTTATTTGCTCCATTAGGATTGCAAAATTTAAAATATAACGGTTGTAAATTAAATGGAACGGGTATCAACGCTAATAGTACAGAAACTACTGATGGCGGACCGGTTGTTAAAGTTACTTTAGTTAATCAAAATCAAATAGTATTTTCTAATAATAATATAACTACTGCAAGATCTAATACAAGTGGATTACCCGTACGCCAATTAACATCACGAGATTTTTCTGCCGGCACAGGACGTATATCAGAAACAGTAAGCCAAGCACCTCAAGCATAATAAAAATTTAACATTCGTATATTTATTAAAAAGGTATATAAATCATGGGATATTTAGATAATAGTTCAATAACAGTTGATGCAATTTTAACTAAAAAAGGACGCGAACTTTTAGCAAAAGGTCGAGATTCATTTAAAATTACTCAATTTGCATTAGCTGATGATGAAATTGATTATAATTTATGGAATCCGGCACATCCATTAGGGAGTTCTTATTACGGCATTATTATTGAAAATATGCCTTTAGTAGAAGCACTTCCTGATGAAAGTCAAGTAATGAAATATAAATTAGTTACGCTACCTAGAAAAACTGCAAGAATTCCTGTAATACAAGTAGGACAATCTTCAATAATTTTAACAGCACCAGGCCAAAATACAGTAATTACACCGAGCACTGTTAATTATGATCAAGCAAATAATACGTATGGATATACAGCGATATTAGCAGATTCGGATGTAGCTACATTAACTGTAACAAGAGCAGTTCCTACTACAACCAGCGCGTCACCTACATTACCTTCATTCTATGGTGATACAAATCAAAGTGTATCTGCAATAGGATTAGAATTTAGAGTAACCGCTAAACAGCAATTAGTAAGTGATAAATCTACTACCCTTACAATTGTTGGTAATGAAACTGGTGGTAGAGTAGTAGTTAATTTAACAGTAAGGAAAACTAATTTAGCTACTGCAATTGGTACTAATTCATTAGACTCTTCATTATAACAATAAAAAATAAATAAAAAGAAATATATGGCAATAGGAGATAATCTATCCAGCGATTCAGTTAATCGTTCATCCGCTCAAATGGCATCATTAGATGCGGCTACGCGCCCAATTAGTTCTACGACTACTGCATCGGAGTTAGAAACTGCGATACAAGAAAGAGCGATGGCACTAGCACAGCGAATGCTAAATAATCAAATGAACGCAACTACATTAGCCGGATCCGGTAGAATTTTTACCCCATTTAATCAATCAACGGATGTAGTAGAGAATCAAAAAACTTTAGTAACCGCGGGATTATTTGCAGGATCTTCTGGTAGTATTAGTTCAATGTATACGTCATCCGCTCAAAGCGATACGTCAAAACAGTATTATTATTCTGTATATAAAGATAATCCTTCTAGTACATTGACAGCTACATCGCAATGTGCAGTTGCATATGGTCATAGATTAGGAAGTGGAAGTTTTTCTGCAGGACAATTAAACGATAGCGCTACAAAAGCAATATATTCGCAATATAAACAATTACTTTTAAATCCAGGTGATACTACATTTACTTTTGGAACATCGGGAAATTCTGATTCAATATATGTTGTTAATTTTGACCGATCTAGATTACGTGATAGATTAGATCCAGGTAATTGGCAAGTTAGTTTAGCTCAATTAAGTGGATCATTTTATGCTAATAACGTGCATACAGGATCAAATGTTAAAATCGCACTACCAGGCGCTTCTGTTATATCATTAATAGATGATTCAGGAGATACCGATCAATCTGTAGGATTTTCTGCAGCAGGTAGAGTATATAACATAATTTCTGGTACATTAACTAATGGCGGATATATTGTTAATAATGATTATGTTTATTACGGATTAGCTTATCCTGATATGGGAATGTTAGTACTAGATGGTAACATGCTTAATATATCAGCATCATTTAATACGGTTACTGGATCAGGTATTGCGGGTGATAATGCTTGGAAATTATTTACGTCAATATCAGGAGCAATGTCAATTAACGGTTCAGTAAATTCATTTCAAGCACGTAATGAAGAAGTAGTTAATAGCACTCATTATTTCGTACGTGTTAAAAACGGTGAATATAATTTTTCAAATAATCCTTCATTTACTACCGGATCAGTCGGAGAGTTTGCTCAGGCTACCTTTATAGGCGATCCGAAAACATATATAACGACTGTCGGAATGTATAATGACAATCAAGAATTATTAGCTGTCGCTAAATTAAGTAAACCAATACAAAAATCATTTCAAAATGAAGCATTGATAAAAGTTAAATTAGATTTTTAATTAATGTGTAATATCAATTGAAAAATGAAAGTCCCCCCAAAAAGGGGACTTTTTCATATTTAGATATTTATATAAAAGAAATATATAATGGCCGGAGTATTTAAAGCAATTCCATCGGAAGATCAAACAATAACACCTTTTAAAGTATATAAAAGCTGGGAATATACCGGTACCGGGAATACTGACTATTTATCATTTATATCACAAAGTATTTTAGTATGTACTGCAATTAAACCTAACCCGGCCAATTTTACAACTGGTAAAATCCCTTTAGATTTCGAGGAAGAATGTAATATAGATTATTCGGCCCATATACTAAATACGTCATTGCCAAATAATATTCCTGCCGGAGTTTTATGGCATTCATTAAAACATTTATATTTTAATGATTATAATGGCCAAATTAATTCTGCGACTAACGCAGTGCCATATATTAATAATCCAGATAATTTAGATATATGGTCAGGTACTGCGTTTAAAAAAAATTTTACTGCTAACCAAAAATCATATGAAAATATAGAGAATATATTAAATGTATCTTCTTCCTATTTGTTAGGAAGTATAGCTTCTGTTATATCCATTCCGCAAAGTAAATTCGGAGAAGAAATAAAGCCAGGATCCGTACGGTTAGTTATAACATCTTCAATAAGTAATATGGTTTTAACTGATGATGGGCATGGAAATTTAATCGATTCTAAGATTTCATCAAGCGTTAAATTAAATAATAGAATTTATTATTTAGGATTTAATGAAAGTGAATATGAAACGGATTTATCAAAAACAAATTTATCAGATCCGAGATATCCAACGGAAACTAATTTTTATAATGTAACGCCCGTTACCTCATTTATATCATCAGATATCGGAGAATTAGAAATACCGGGAGCCACGGAATTAGGGTATTACGGATTAGCTGGATATTTTTCTCAAAGTTATGTACGTTTAGACGGAACACCCAGTTATTTTAATCCTAGAACAGATGATAATTATGCAATTAGTTTTTGGTTTAAATTAGACTCATTGACACCCGGACATGGAAAAAATTCTTATTTAATATCCAAAAGAAATGTTATACGTAATTATGCACTAGTTACACCTGCCGGGCGTAGAATAGCAGGTAATTCATGGAACATGGCATCAAATATATTTCCTTATGATGTAAGCGTTACGCCACTAGGTACTGTACAAGCAAAAGTAGGTGATGGTACTACTGTTAAAACACTTACATCATCTACTACAATATCTACTAATAATTACTATCATTGCGTATTTCAAAAATCCGGATCTGCATATGAATTATGGATAGATGGGACGCGCGAAGATTCTGAATTAAATGTTACATTAAATAATATAGCAAATTCTGCAGATATTTTTATAGGATCTTTAGGCACTGAACGTAATAATTTAGACACGCCATATTCTTATATGCACGGTAAAATTGATGAAGTGCAAATATTCAATACATTTTTAACTCAATCAGAAATACAAGTATTATCTTATAACGACACAGTAAATAATAATTTACTTAATCGCCATGGAGTAGGAAAAATACTATATAAAAATGGATTAATAATAATTAATAATCCTAATCCAAAATACGGGTCAAAATTTAACACAATGACCACATACTTTCCTGTAATACCTTTTTCTAGTGTATTATATAACAATGGCCTAGGCTTTATTATACAAGGTTCTGGCGCCTATACCATCAATCAAGGTGCCAATGAAAAATTACAAACTAACGGATTATTTACGAGATTAACATTACAATGGAATTCTACATTAACATTGTATGAAAATGAAATTCTTTGCAGAATAAATGAAGAAGAATTTAATTTTACTTTAAATCCTTCAATATTAAAAGATTCAGAAAATGGGCAATTGCCTAAAGAATTTATTTATAATGATGAATTTGGTCCATATATAACTACAATTGGTTTATATAATGAAAATGCAGAATTATTAGCAATAGGTAAGTTAGGCGGTCCTATTAAAAAACGAAGTAATGTAGATTTAAATATAATCGTAAGATTCGACCAATAATATGAAAAGAAAAAAGTTATCTAAAGAAGCAGTTGCAAAAAAATATGGTTTTAAAAGTGGTTTAGAAGAAAGAATAGCTGACGTATTAACAGATAAAAAAGTTAATTTTGGTTATGAAGTAGATAAAATCACATATACGATTCCAGAAACTTTACATAAATATACTCCTGATTTTAAAATAAACAAATCAGAAGGACGTATATTATATATTGAAACAAAAGGTCGTTGGGTTACTGCAGATCGCAAAAAACTTAAATTAGTAAAAGAACAACATCCTGAATTAGATATTAGAATTTTATTTCAAAATGCTAAAAATAAAATTAGCAAAAATTCTAAAACTACATATGGTGACTATGCCGATAAAATTGGTATTCCTTGGGCCGAAAAAACAATTCCTGAATCTTGGTTTGAATAACGATATATTTTTTATATATTAGAGCCATATATGGAACAAACTAGATTATTGGAGTTAATTTAAATTTTTATTAGTTTTTTATTAGATTTATATATTTATATTAAATGGGACGTAAGAAAAAATTCTTTACAGACGAAGAAAAAAGAATAGCTCAAAATGAATATGCTATGTCTTATTACGAAAAAAATAAAGATATAATTAAAAAAAAAGCTAAAAAGAAATATGAATTACGAAAAAATATACAATCGAATAATACAGAATGCCATATTAGAAAATCGTATTAAAGGTAAAGAAATTTACTACGAAATACATCATATTATTCCTAAATGCATTGGAGGAAATAATAAAAAAAATAATTTAGTTTTATTAACTGCAAAAGAACATTTTATATGCCATAAATTACTTTGCAAAATATATCCTTTTAATATAAAATTAGTTTATGCATTTCAAGCAATGCATGTAATTAATAAAGGCAGAAAATATATAATTAACGCAAAAGAATATGATATTATTAAAAATATATTAAAACATGATAAAAGTTATAAAATGAAAAATAATAATCCTATGAAAAATTTAAGTTTACGTAATCAAAAACGTATAGAAATGTTAGGAACAAATAACTTATATTTTAAATTAACGCCTGAACAAAAAAATAAACATGCAGTCAATGTAAGTAAATCTAAAATGGGAGACAAAAATCCAAACGCAAAAAAATGTATACATGTAAATACGGGTCAAATATTTGGAAGTGCCGCAGACTGTATACGTGCGTTAAAATTAAAAGGATCTGCAAATTATCTTTATAAAACTAAAATAATACAATGGATATAAATTATAGTTCTAATATTTTAAATTTATTAAAAACGATCTTAGGGCCGTATAAACATACAAGTAAAAATAATTACGCATTTCAATGTCCGTTTTGTCATTCAACTAAAAAAAAATTAGAAATTGATATATATTCACAACATTCACACTGTTGGGTATGTAATAAATCCGGTAAAAAAGTAACTACATTATTTAAAGCATTAAATGTAGATAAACAAAAATTTACTGAATTATATCGTATACTTCAAATATCTCCTACAAAAGTTAATGTACAAGATACTGCAGAGCAAGTTAAATTGCCTAACGAATTTCATCCGTTGTATATAAAAAGACCTTCAGTAGAATATAAAAATGCATTATTTTATTTACTTAAAAAACGAGGTATAAGTGTACATGATATTATTAAGTATAATATAGGATATTGTGAAGAAGGAGAATATGCTAAAAAGATTATTATTCCATCGTATGATAGTAATGGTAAATTAAATTATTTTGTATCTAGAACATATTACGATGCAGAATCTTTTCGATATAAAAATCCTGAAGTAAGTAAAAATATAGTAGGATTTGAAAATTTATTAAGTTGGGACTTACCTTTAGTTTTAGTGGAAGGAGCGTTTGATGCAATAGCAATTAAGCGTAATGCAATTCCGTTATTTGGAAAAACTATTAGCGAAGACTTAAAAATGAAAATAATAAAAAATAACGTAAAAGAATTGTATATATGTTTAGATAAAGATGCTCAAAAGCAAGCTTTGCAACATGCAGAATATTTTATTAATAGTGGAATAACAGTTTACTTCGTTAACTTAAATGAAAAAGATCCATCCGATATCGGATTCGTTAAAATGAAAAGTATTATACAAGATACAGAACCATTTTCTTTTTCAGATTTAATATCATTAAAATTAGCATTATGAAAATAGACATAGGATTATCTTCAATTGATAAAATTTATCATGTTGCAGACGTACATATTAGAAATCTTAAACGACATTCTGAATACAAAGAAGTATTTACTCGTTTAAAAGAATATATTTCATCTACAAAAACACCGAATAGTATAATTTATTTAGCTGGTGATATTGTACATGCTAAAACGGATATGACTCCGGAATTAATACAAGCAGTGCAAGAATTTTTTAAAATGATGGCAGATGAATTACCTACTATTTTAATTACAGGAAATCACGATTGTAACTTAAATAATAAAAATAGATTAGATGCTTTAAGTCCAATTGTAAATGCACTTAAACATCCTAATTTATTTTACTTAAAAGAGTCCGACGTATATGAAATAGCAGATAAACATTTTGCAGTAATGTCTGTATTCGATAAAGCAGTTGATTATATTAAATCAGATTCATTTAATGCTTCTTATAAAATTGCATTACATCATGGATCGGTAGATAATGCTACTACGGATGTTGGATTTAAGTTAGAAAATAAACATGTAAATAATGATACGTTTGCTGGATATGATTTAGTTCTATTAGGTGATATACATAAAGTACAGTATTTAGATTATAAAAAGACAATTGCTTATGCAGGAAGCTTAATTCAGCAAAATCATTCTGAAGGATTAAATCATGGAATACTTGTTTGGAATTTAAATGATAAATCATCTGAATTCGTTCAAATACAAAATGACTATTGTTTTTATACATTAGATATTGATAACGGAAAACATGCTTCATATGATAATTTACCTAAAAACGTACATTTAAGAATAAGAGTTAAAGATACTGAATCAGATGTAGTAAATTTAATACTTGCTGACTTCAAAACAAAATATAATGTAGTTGAAGTAGTAATACAAAAAACTAACGATTTTGCTCATAAACGCTCGACCTCGAAGAAAATAGATATAGGTGATATCCGCGATCCTGAAAACCAAAATACGCTAATCTATGACTATTTAAAGCAGAAATTTAACCTTGACGATACATTTTTAGATGGCGTTAGACATATAAATCGAAAGACAAATAGTAGTTTAGTTGCAGCAGATATTACTCGTAATATTATTTGGTTGCCAAAGAAGTTTGAATTTTCAAATATGTTTTCTTATGGCGAAAATAACGTAATTGACTTTACAAATTGTAAAGGTACGTATGGTATATTTGCTCCTAATGCAAGTGGTAAATCTACGTTATTAGAAGCTCTTTCGTATTGTATATTTGATAAATGTGCAAGAGCATTTAAAGCAGTAAATGTAATGAATAATAAAAAAGATTCATTTCATTGTAAATTTAATTTTGAAATTGATGGTGTAGATTATTTTATAGAAAAATCTGCGACACGTACTAAATCAGGACACGTAAAAGTAGAAATTGATTTTTGGTATGTAAATGAAGACGGAGATTCAATATACTTAAATGGACAAGAACGTAGCGATACAAATAATATTATTCGTAAATATGTAGGTACATACGAAGATTTTATTTTAACTTCCTTATCATTACAAAATAACAATACTGCATTTATCGATATGAGTCAAAAAGATCGTAAAGATTTACTAGCTCAGTTTTTAGATATTAATGTTTTTGAAAGTTTATATAATATTGCTAACGCAGAAAGTAAAGATATATCAGTATTAATTAAAGAACATAAAAAGACAGATTATACTGGTACTGTAGCAAAACATGAAAATGAAATTCAAACATTAAATACTACATTAATAAAATTAGAACAAGATAAGACTAAAGTAGATGATTTAATTTCCGAGTTAAATGATAAAATTGTATTACAAACAAGTTTACTTAAACCTATTGATGTTAATGTAATTGATATACAAGAATCATTAGATAAGCGACAACGGTACGAAGATAACAGTTTAGAATGTAATACTAATTTAAATTTAATATTAGGACAGCGAGAAGATTTACAGCAAGAAATAAATCAGTTAACTGGCAGTTTAGACAACTTTAATAAAACTGAAATAGATAGTCAGTTAAATGAAATGAATAAGGTAGCTACGGAAAAATCTTCGTACGAAAGTATGTTAGCTCGATTAGCTACAACATATAAACATACAAAAGAAAAAGCAGATAAATTAGATACATTAGACTACGATCCTAATTGTAAATTTTGTATGAATAATGTATTTGTTAAAGATGCGGTAGATGCTAAAAATAAATTAACTGAATTAGAATCTCAAGTTACTGAATTACAAAATAAAGTAAATGAGTATGATACTAAATTAAAATCATATCAAATTTGGATAGAGCAATCTAAATCATATACTTCTGTTATTGATATTATTACAAGAAAAAACATTGCCCTTAATTCTATCAATACAAAGATTCAAACAATGAAATCTAATTGCGATACAATTGATAAATCATTAGAACAAATTAAAAAAGATATTGAACTTTATAAACAAAACGAAGAATCAATAGCTGCGAATAAAATTGTACAAGAAGTAATAAATGAATTGCAAACTAAAAAGAAACAAGCAACGGATGTTAGTAATGCTTTGAATAAACAAATTATTCAACTTAATGGTAATATTCAAATGCACGAAGCAAATAAACAAACTGCATTAGATGCTATACAAAAGTTAGCTGATTTAGAAATACAATATAAATATTATCAATATTATTTAGAAGCAGTAAATCGTGACGGAGTTCCTTATCATTTAATTAGTTTAGCTATACCACAAATTGAACAAGAAATAAATAATATACTTATTCCTATTGTAGATTTTGTAATTAAATTAGATACTGACGGTAAAAATATTAATGCTTATATTGTATATGATAATGATAGTTTTTGGCCAATTGAATTAACTTCTGGTATGGAAAGATTTTTAAGTTCATTAGCAATACGATCTGCTTTAATTAATGTATCTAGTTTACCACGTCCTAACTTTTTAGCAATTGACGAAGGATTTGGAGTATTAGATTCTGATAAATTAATTAGTATATATTCGTTATTTAATTATTTAAAGACTCAATTTACTTCATTAATGATTATTTCTCATATTGATTCGATGAGAGATGTAGTGGATAGTTTAATTGAAATAAACAAAATTAATTCTTTCTCCAAGATAGACTTCCGTTGATATTTATATAATATAGGAGTTTAAATGGCAAAAGGGCCGCAAGATCAAGTACAACAACCAAAAACTAATTCTTCGTACCAAGCATTGCTTGATTCGGGTATTCCAACTACTGCGGCTTTATTCGAGACCGATTCTACTATTGATAAAAAAGAAATAGTATATAAAGAATTAGATAGAATACCCGTACGAGTTACTGATGTCGATCCAAATTCTCCAAATTATTTACGCGTTACGTATTTACCAAATGAATTTAGTTTAGGAAAAAATTTAATACGTATACGACCTAATATTCCGGCATTTGCTGAAGAGTCCCAATTATATGTAGAAATAATTGATTATAACGGCGATCCTGTATATTATGAAATAGAAATAAATTCTGAAACAAAAGATTTATTTATTATTATTTCTGTTTATATTTACGAAGATACTCCTCCGGGACCATGTGCTGTATATATTTTAGGTACATTAAAAAACGTACCAATTCCAGAAGGCAATAAAATTTATCCAATAAATTTTAGATGGACACAAATCATTAATATTGATACGTCGGAAAAAACTAAATCTCCGATAATATTTACTACATTACCAAAAGTATCGGTTATTGCAAATACTGCTTCATATGATATATTATCATATTCAGGCGGCGCGCCTTTTACTAGTAGTTATTTTTATAATGTGCATTTACATAATGGAGTTTTAAATCCTTCTATTACTGCATTAAATACATCCGATACATTTAATTCTGCAATGATAACTGGGCAATTATACGCTAAATACGAAGATATTCAACTACTAATTCCTAATAGATTTTCTACAAATTATTTATTAGGTGGCGGCATAACGGCTAGTATACAAAATTATTTAACGAGTAAGTCATTAACATTAAATGAACCAATCGTTATATATCAACAAAACAGAGCAGATCAGATAATTTTACAATCGGCAATCTTTAAAACTGCTAGTATAGCATATGAACAAGATCCGTCTGGTATTATTCAAAATACTTTTAAGAAACGATTATTAACAATAAACTTTACTGACTTAGATCCATTTGTCGGACAAATACGTAATGTTAAAACATTATATAGAGATACTGCATTAAAAACTACGGAATATTTACTATTAAGCGATTTTATAGTACCATCAATAAATGTATCAAATGGATTTAATCCCATGACTGCATCATTTTCTTTAGTATTACCCGATGCTGAAATTGATGAGCATTATGATATACGTTTTGAATTTTATAATAATGAAACGGTGCCTAGTTTACAAGTCTTGGAAATTCGTGATATTATTGTGCCGGGAATTCCTGACGTAATAGTAAATACCGATGGAATTTTAATGGTAGATCCTGTTGCAAGTACATTAGATGGTAAAAATATGGTTCGTACGTTATATCAAGATTATGACATACATACATTATATACATCATCTTTAAAGATGCCAACGGGTAGCAGTTATCCTACGGTTAATTTATATTATTACGATCAACAAAAATCCATAGCACAATTTACTGCATTTATACCTGATGGCGCTTCGTACATAACTGCATATTATAACGCAGCAGTAATTAATTTATCGCAAAAAACATTATCGGAAGATTTAGGATATTATAATTACAACGTAATGTTATCTGTATATGAAATGGCTACATCTTCATATACTAATTTTAGATATGATACTGACGAAATATCGTTACCAAAAGTTTTAACTTCAACGGCCAGTATTACAATGTATTCAGGAGATACAACAAACCATACTGCATTTGCGTATCCTATAAAACATACGGTACAATTACCCGAGACAGGTAAATTATATAGATTTTCTTTAGAACATAATATAACCGTTACTGGATCAATTGGAGGTATCAATTCTGCTTCATTTGACGTATCTTGCTCAATTAAAGATATTGATATTTTATCGTCCGGATTTTTATTTGTAAGCGGGGCAAGGCCTACATATATATCGGGAGCGTATAGTTATAATATTCCAAGTATATAATTATTAATATGAATATAATCGCAGTTTATCCAGGTAGATTTCAGCCATTTGGCAAACACCATGCAGAATCATTTAAATGGTTACAGCAACAATTCGGACCTAAAAATACTTTTATCGTAACTTCAAACGCAGTTAGTTTACCTAAATCTCCTTTAGATTTTAAAGATAAAAAACAAATAATATCTCAATACGGAATAACTAAAGTCGTACAAGTTAAAAATCCATATAAGGCAGAAGAGCTTTTATCTAAATACGATCCAAAAACAACTGCCGTTGTATTTATGGTAGGTCAAAAAGATATGGACGAAGATCCTAGATTTACAATAGGTAAATTAAAATCAGGAGGCCCTACATATTTTCAAGACTATTCTAAAAATAAAAATAAATTGCAAGGATACGATAGACATGGTTATTTAATTGTAGCACCGCATGTATCATTAAAGATTCCGTTATACGGAGAAATGAGTGGCACTACCATACGTAAAGCACTTGCTAGTGCAACTACAGAGGCAAAGCGTAAAGAATTATTTAGCGCAGTCTTTGGATGGTATGACAAAGCCTTAGCAAAAAAATTACATGATAAATTTAGTGCGGCAATGAAAGAAGGATATATGAGTCCTAAACAATCATTAGCTCATACACAAAAATTAGATAAATTAAAAGATTTTTTAGATAAAAATCACGGCCGTGAATTTGTTTATGATTTTGATATGTTTCCTAAAACCGTATATGGCGTTAAAATAGATGAACGCGCATTTTGGGATAACTTTTTTCAATTAGTAATGGAAGGGGGGGCGGGGGGACACATGGCTCATCCATTTGATATACCTAGCGTATCAAGTGGCACTGATTTGTTAGACGTATTTAATAAATCCGTAGATTATTTAAGTAAAAAACCCGCTTCTGTAAAAATAGACGGTGTTAATGCATCTATTCGTTTAGTTAAATTAGGCAGTACACAACAGTTTGTAATGGACCGCGGTTCAAATAAACCTTTGGATGTAAAAGGAATTACTAAAGCAGAATTAACTGATCGATTCGGTGAAGGACATGGTATGATTAAAGTAGGCGGTACCGTATTAGATATTTTTAATGATGCATTACCTACATGTAAGACAGAATTGAAAGCATTAGGATTATTAGATAATCCAAATATAATGTTTAATATTGAATATGTAGCCGGTTCTACAAATGTATTATCATACGGTAAAAACTTTTTAGCAATACATGGATTATTAGAAATAACTCAAGTAACTGAAAAGCGTAGAGCTACACATGAAATTCCATATAATAAAAGAACTATGCAAACTTTATTAAATAAATTAAATCCAATAGCACAAAATTATGGCTATGAAGTAGTTGGCTCTATACCAACTACATTGGAGGCTCAACCGGATTTTAATAAAGAATTGAATACTAAATATACAGTAAATTACGGTACTAAAAAGGAAACAAAAACATTAAAGCAATGGTTAACTTCCGCTAAAGTCCCTAGAGGCAATGTTAAAACGGTTGATGGAAAATCTATCGCTGCATTATCAAAAGAAGTGTTATTAAAAATTGCAGAAGGTACGCCTTTAAATAAATTTATAGCAGATCCAAAAGATTATAAAGATGCAATCGACGGATTTGTTATATATACTGCTACTATGAAATTAGGAGACGCCGTTTTAGAAAAACTTACGTCTCCATTAGGACCTGTATCAGAACATGAAGGTATCGTAATTCGTGATCCAAAAATTTATAATAAACCGTTTAAAATTACCGGTAAATTTATCGTTGGCGGTTTAGCATCATCATTTACAAAATAATTATATATAAAATAATATGACAAAGTTACGTAATATAGACGCAATTAAAAAAATGTTAGACGGTACGCACCGTACACAAACTAAAACGTCAGTTTCATTAAATACATCAGAAGCTCCTATTAAAAGAGAAGTTGGCGAAAGATGGGTAGATGAAAATGGAAAAGAATGGGAACAGCGACAAGGTTATAAAATTAGTGTTACAAAAGCATTAGATGTTCTAGCAGAAACTCGTATGCCAGAACATTGTCCTAAATGCAGTAATCCAATGACAAAAAAGAATTTGGATGAAAAAATGTGGAATATTCATAAAATGTGTTTTGATTGTGTAATTGATATGGAGCATCAATTACGTATTGAAGGCAAATATAATGAATATGAAACACAAAAGATTAGAGAAAATGCAATGTCTTGGTTAAGAGATGCAGAAAAAGATGTAGAAGATTTAGTTAGCGCTTATCGATATGCTTCTTTTGTTAATCAAGATGGTTCGGTAGAAAAATGGATAGGAGGATTATCCCCTGAAAATTTTGAAGCTAAAGTGCGAGGAGAATTTGATAAATTTAAAACAGAATTTATTGATAAATTGGAGATAAAAAAGTAGATGAGACAGTTAAAGATTTTTGATTTCGATGATACGTTAGCTAAATCAGAAACGCCCGTAATAATAAAAAAAGCGGACGGGTCTAGTATAACACTGACTCCGGGACAATTTGCTACATATAAAATGGAACCGGATGACATTTTAGATTTTACGTATTTTAATAAAATGATATCAAAAGCAACGCCTATTAAACATAATGTAGAGTTGCTTAAAACGTATTTATCAAATCCGGGTAGATATAAAGTTACTATTTTAACTGCTCGTAGATTAGCATTTCCTGTACGATATTGGTTAAAGAAATTAACGGGACGAGAAGTATATGTAGTAGGAGTAGCGGGATCCGATCCTAAATTAAAAGCTAATTATATAGAAAAAGAAATACGTAAAGGATATACGGATATATTCTTTATGGACGATAGTTTACCTAACGTTCAAGCAATAAAAGATTTAAATAAAAAATACCCTAACGTAAATATAGAGGCTATTGTGGCAGAAAATATTAACGAACGCTATTTAAGACAAATAATAGCAATTACGGAATCTGTAAATGAAATTGAAAGTAGTAACTTTATTGAAGAAGATGATAATGATGCTCAAAAAGTATTAGATGATACACCTGATGATGTAGAAGATGCTTTAGCTAAATTCTTAAAAATGTCTCCGGATGAATTAGAAAAACAAGTACTAAAAAATCCAGAAGGTAATAAAGAAGTTGAAGAAAGTATAGGTCTGACTTTATTAATGGCTGCTCCATTATTATTAGAATTAGCCGGAAAATTAATTAATAAAATTAAGACTTCTTATGCATTATCTCCTGACGATCAAAAATATTATGAAGGTTGGAAAGCTCGTAAAAAAGCGGCTAAAGAAGCAAAAGACGATACTAAATTAAAAGCTTTAGATAAAGAATATAATAACAGATTTGCTTCTAAATTTGGTAAAAATTTAATTGGAATTGGCCATGATTTACATAAAGCATATACCGCACCAATTGTGCAAGTACTTAAATTAGCAAGTTTCTTGCCTGGTAAATTTGGGGATTGGGCTAAAGATCCTGTAAAGCGTCAAAAAATTGCAAATATAATTTATGCATGTACAATGTTCTTTTATGGCGGAGCACATGCTAAACATGGTTTACATGAATTATTAGCACAAAGCGGAGTAGACCCTGCTACATTTGCAGACACAATAGTTAATGCTGCTAAATCAGGTAAAAGTTTAAAAGATGTAGTTACTATAGGATTAGAAGCTACGAGCGGATTAGAAACTACGTAATAAAGGAATAAATGAAAAAGAATATTATTACAGAAGCTATTCAATATCATAAAGAAAATAAAATACCTTATAGCGAACCTATTTTTAGATACGGTTCAGTTAACTTTTTTAAATATATAAATGAGTTACGTAAACTTAATGAATCTAAGCAAATTGAATTAGATGAAGATGCAAGATTTTTTGTTAGTACTGATTTAGGTAAAATTGGAAAGTATAACGGGCGGGATGTTCTTTTAGATTTTCCGATGATAGAAAATACGATAGACGAAATCACTCATTTAGATTATATTAAACTTTGGAAATGGCTTAAAAAAGTAAAAGTTAATGTTACTCCTAAAATATATAAATCAATTGAAAAAATAGTACAAATGTCTATTATTGATCCATTAGAAACTTCTGATTCGATTATTGATTTTATTATGGATCGATTCCCTGTATTAGGCGAATTAGGAATTGCTGAAAATATACATGAAGCAGAACATCATGGTAAAAAAGTAGATTTAAATTCTCCAAAACGCGGTGGGTCGAAGAAATTTTATGTATACGTAAAATCAGATGCAGGTAATGTAAAAAAGATTTCTTTTGGAGATACTACGGGATTAACTTCAAAAATTAAAGATGCAAAAGCTCGTAAAGCATTTGCAGCACGTCATCAATGTGACAAGAAAAAAGATAAAACTAAAGCAGGATATTGGGCATGTAATTTGCCTAGATATTGGGATAAATTAGGTGGCGGAACTAAAATTAATGGTTATTGGTAAGATATTTATTATTACAAAAAGGTAATATGAAACATAAAGAATTAAGAAAAATAATTAGCGAAGAAATTCGTTTTGTATTAATGGAAGGCGATGTAATTCCAACAGGCCCTGACGGACAAAAAATAACAAATCCAAAAGTTATAAAAGGATTAAATACTGCATTAAAATCAGTAGATTCGTCAATTCGAACAAAATTAATACAATTAATTGAAGACCCAGGTTCAGCGAAATCATTAAATAGCGCAGATAAAAGAGCTTCAATGATTGCTGCAATTGCAATTGCATTTGGAATGAGTGATCAAGAATTTGGTCAAATAATTACTAAAGTAAAATCATATTTAGCTTAATATGAAACCTTATACGCAAACAATTAACGGAAATAAAATTCTTCGTGAATTTGCACATGATACTGATTCTCATGAATTGATATGGCATCGAGATAAAAAGGATCGTATAGTTCGTGTATTAGAGGGAAATGGATGGAAATTTCAATTAGATAACATGTTACCTATATTATTACATGAAGGACAAGAGATATTTATTCCTAAAGAAACGTTTCATAGAGTTATAAAAGGAACAAATACTCTTAAAATAGAAATAACAGAAAAGGATTAAAATGAATTTTAGAGAACAATCATATTATAAAAATTTTCAAAAATATTTATAAAAATAAATAATATATAAAATGGCTCTTATTGTAAAATTCGAGCCATTTTTACTGGACCTATATTTATAATAAAGAAATACTATGCCTTTAATTAAACCAGTATTAGAAGCACAAATATTTTCTGCATTACAGGAATTATTTAATAACACTTCAGATCCTCCCATAGTAGCACAAAAAAAGATTGCAACTAAATTAGCAAATGCAATTGATGCATATATTAAATCTGCTACAATAATTGTACCGCCTGGTCAAGTGATTCAAGGCATTAATGCTCCGGGTCAAGTAGTGGTAGGCGGCAGTCCTGCAGGCCCCGTAGCAGGATCAACAACGACTCCTGGTACTGTTGCCGGCGCGACATCCGCTCCTTCGCCTCCCGCTCAAATATCATAATTTATGGAAGGAAAAACATTAAAAGAAATAATACGTAGCGAATATACAAAATGTGCGGCAGACCCCGTACATTTTATGAGAAAATATTGTTATATTCAACATCCAAAAAAAGGAAAAATACTTTTTCATTTATATCCTTTTCAAGAAAATTCATTAACTGCTCTTAAGAATTTTGATTATAATATTATTCTTAAGTCTCGACAGTTAGGCATATCTTCATTAACTGCGGGATATGCTTTATGGTTAATGACATTTCATCAAGATAAAAATATTTTAGTTATTGCTACAACGCAAGAAGTAGCAAAAAACTTAGTAACTAAAGTAAGGGTCATGAATGAAAATTTACCTTCGTGGTTAAAGCCAGTAGCGATAGAAGATAATAAATTATCATTACGATTTAAAAATGGTTCGCAAATTAAAGCAGTATCTAGTGCAAGCACATCCGGTCGTTCAGAAGCATTATCTCTTTTGATTATTGACGAGGCTGCTTTTATTGATAGAATTGAAGAAATTTGGGGTTCTGCTCAACAAACATTAGCAACCGGTGGTCAAGCTATAATTTTATCTACTCCTAATGGTACTGGTAACTTTTTCCATAAAACATGGGCAGGTGCTGAAGAAAAAACTAATCCATTTAATACTATTAAATTGCATTGGACGGTGCATCCCGAGCGAAATGAATCTTGGAGAAAGAGACAAGATGAATTGTTAGGACCACGTATGGCAGCACAGGAATGTGATTGCGATTTTGTATCATCCGGAGCTACGGTTATTGATGGACCTATATTAAAATGGTATGATGAGACTTACGTAAAAGATCCTGAAAGCCGTAGAGGGTTCGATGGAAATTTATGGATATGGAATTATCCAGATTATAGTAAAACATACGTAGTAGTAGCTGACGTTGCTCGTGGGGATAGTTCCGATTATTCTGCTTTTCATGTATTAGACGTTACTACAATGGAACAAGTAGCAGAATATAAAGGGCAATTATCAACAAAAGATTACGGTAATATGTTAGTAGGTATTGCAACGGAATATAATGATGCAATGCTTGTAATTGAAAATGCTAATATTGGATGGGCGGCTATTCAACAAGTACTTGATAGAGGTTATAAAAATCTTTATTACAGTACAAGAGATACTGGCTTTGCTGAAATAAATCAACAGTTAACTAAAATGGTTGATTTAAAAGACCAATCGCAATTAGTGCCAGGATTTACTACATCGGCTCGTACACGTCCATTAATTATATCCAAGCTTGAAGAATATATGCGAGAGCAAGTACCTATTATACGTAGTAAACGCTTAATACAAGAGTTATATACCTTTATATGGAAAGGCTCTAGAGCAGAAGCTCAAGACGGATATAATGATGACTTAGTAATGTCTTTTGGAATTGCTTTATGGATACGAGATACTGCTATTCGATTAAAACAAGAAGGAATGGATTTAAATAGAAAGTCATTGGATTACATGGTAAAGTATTCAGGTAATCATGGTACTGGAGTTTATAATTCTCGTAATATAGGTAGTTCTAATCCATGGCAAATGAAAACGGGCGACGGCAATGAAGATATAACATGGTTAATCAAATAATTACATATTTATATTAAAAATATATTAAATGGATACATCATTAACGGCCAGGCTTAAACGATTATTTAGTTCAAATGTAGTAATTCGTAGAGTCGGTAAACATAAATTAAAAGTAATTGATGGCGATCATATGCAGTCGGTTGGCTCTAGAACCAACACTGGATATGTTGATAGATATACTAGATTACATGGCACTCGCCAACATACGTATACTACCTATTCTCCGCACCATAATTATTACAGTTCAAAATTAGAATTGTATACAGAATATGAAACAATGGATATGGATTCTATTATTGCATCTGCATTAGATATCTATTCTGACGAGACTGTATTAAAAGATGAACGTGGCAGTGTTTTATCAATTAAAAGTGAAGATGAAAATTTACAAAAAATATTAGAAAATTTATTTTTTGATATTTTAAATATAGATTTTAATTTATGGCCATGGGTTCGTAATTTAGTTAAATACGGAGACTTTTATTTAATATTGGATGTTCAAGACGATATTGGTATTGTTAACGTAACTCCTTTTTCTGCATACGAAATTATTCGTGAAGAAAATTATGATTTAAATAATCCATATGCAGTTCGATTTAAGTTAATGAATTCTGGTAATAAAATATTAGAAAATTATGAAGTAGCCCATTTTCGTTTATTAAATGATTCAAACTTTTTACCATATGGTAAATCAATGTTAGAACCTGCTCGTAAGGTATGGAAGCAGTTAACGTTGATGGAAGATGCGATGATGATACATCGTATTATGAGAGCGCCTGAAAAACGTATTTTTAAAGTAGATATAGGAAATATTCCTCCTAATGAAGTTGACGGTTTTATGCAAAAAATTGTCAACCAAATGAAAAAGACTCCTTTTATGGACGATAAAACGGGTGATTATAATCTTAAGTTCAATTTAATGAATATGCTCGAAGATTATTATCTACCAGTTCGCGGAGGCCAATCAGGTACGGAAATTGATACATTATCAGGAATGGAATTTACCGGTATTGATGATATTGAGTATTTACGTAATAGAATGATGGCTGCTCTTAAAGTGCCTAAATCATTTTTAGGATACGAAGAAGGATTGTGTATATCACCGGATACATTAATTCCGTTATTATCGGGAGAAGAAAAAACAGTACACCAAATAATACATGATTACGAAAATGGTATAAAAAATTATGTTTATTCTATAGACGAAGAAACAAAATTAATCGTACCAGGCGAAATCGAATGGGCCGGATTTACTAGAAAAAATGCAAAAATAGTACGCGTACATTTAGATAACAGAAAATATATTGATTGTACACCGGATCATAATTTCTTAACTCGAGACGGTAAATGGGTCGAAGCACAAGATTTATTAGAAGGTCAGCCATTAATGCCTTTATATACAAGAGAATCGACACAGAAGAATATATCAAAATATACGGAAGTTTATCATCCGGGCACTAATAATTGGGAAATGGTTCATAGATTAGTAGCTAATTATTATGGTATTAAACAAAAAGGAAAAGTTATTCATCATAAAGATTTAAATAAATGGAATAATACACCAGAAAATTTAGATGGTTCGATGAACTTTTTTGAACATAGAAAATTTCATCATGAATTAGCTAAGCAAGGCAATCATTCAAAAGCTATGCTAGAATATAGAAATTCTGATCATATTAAAATAAATGCTAGCGTTAACGGCAAAAAAGGCGGTCTTATATCTGGCAAAAAATTAGCACAATGGGTTAAAGAAAATGGGCCTGTTAATAAAGGCGTACGTACGTTAGATTATATCAAATGTAAAAATTGTAAAACATTAAATTATAACAAACAATATTGTAATCCGATATGTTGGGGCGAATTTAATAAAGGAAAAACGTATAATTGTAAATTTAATAATATATCATACGATCAATTAATTGAAACCGCTAATTATAGCGTATCATTTAAAGATTTAGAAAACAAATTAGATATTACTAGAAATACATTAAATCGAATATTCGATAAATTTGAATTAGATAGATATAATTTTGTTCAAGAATATATGCCTTTAGCTAAAAATAATAAAGGATTTATAAATAATTTTAAAGGAGAATATGCTAATCATAAAGTGGTTAGTATAGAATTCTTAAACGAACAAATTGATACATGTGATATAACTGTAACGAAATTTCATAATTTTGCAACTTCAGCCGGGGTTATCATACATAACTCGGGTAAAGCTACGTTAGCCGCAGAAGATATTCGTTTTGCACGTACTATTGAAAGAATTCAACGTATTGTATTAAGTGAATTAACGAAGATTGCAATTATACATTTATATTCTCAAGGATATGAAGGTGCAGATTTATTGAATTTTGAATTAGATATGACTGCCCCGTCAGTTATATATGAACAAGAAAAAATTGTATTATATAATTCAAAAGTAGATTTAGCAAAGAATATGCAAGATGCAAATTTAATGCCTAGAGAATGGATATATAAAAATATTTTTCAATTCTCTGACAAAGATATCGAAACTATCTCAGTTCAAATGGCTGAAGATAATAAACAGACATGGAGATTAGAAAAAATTAAATCTGACGGCGAAGATCCAATGAATCCTCCGGCTCCGGTTGAAGCACCTGCAGCAGGAAGCGCTTCTACAGGTTCGGCAGCGCCAGGAGCAGAAACTAGTCCCACAGCAACTACGGCAACTGAAAGTTATACTAGAACAGTTAATGCAGGTAATGGCGATTATAAAATGCCAAAAGATGGATGGCCGGGTGCGGGTCGACCAGAAGAACCAATGAAATATAATTCACATGAACATCCTAGAGGATATGATCCGTTAGGTAGTCGTGCGCTTAAAAAAGCATATAAGGGCGGAATGAATTATGAGTCGGTAAATGCTTTAACTAAACTAATGCCTAAAAAGAAAATAAATAAAGGAATTATAAAAGAAAATACTTCGTTTTTAGACGAAAATAATCTATTATCAGAAGATATTTAAAACTTATAATTTCAATATTTATTATTAAAACAAGTGTGGACTTTAATGAAAAGTATAAAACATTCGAAAATAAAAAACACTGGATTAATATTTGAATTATTAGTTCGGCAAATAGCGTCAGATACTTTAAATAATAAAGAATCTAAAGCCATACCTATTCTTAAAAAATATTTTAATAAGAATACCGAACTATCAAAAGAACTCAATTTATATAAATCTTTAACTTCTGAAAAATTTAATAAGGAAGAAAAAGCAAATGCTTTAATTGAAGCGGTACTTAAGTCACATAGACAACTTAATAGTGCTGCATTATCTAAACAAAAATATAATTTAGTTAAAGATATCAATGAAGTATTTGGAGTAGATGCTTTTTTTAGTTCAAAAGTTAATGAATATAAGGTATTAGCATCTGTATATAAAATATTAGAATATAGCGAAGCTGATTCTCCTATAGAAATAGTAAATTCAAAATATACTATTATCGAGTATATCACGGGTAAAGAAATTATAAAGGAAGAAATAAGTGAAGAATTAAAAACATTTATTTCAGAAGATAAAGACGTACGTTTAACAGCATATAAGTATTTAGTTAATAAATTTAATAATAAGTATAATACATTAGATACGAAACAGAAAAATTTATTGCGCGAATATATTAATAATGTATCTTCAACAGACGAATTAACTACATATGTAGTTAATGAAATACATGATATGTTAAAAGTATTACAAGTTTATAATAAAAAAGTAGATTCGCCAGTAGTAAAGATTAAATTAAATGAAGTATCGAATTTACTTAAATCTATGTCTAATGTAAAGTCAGTAAATGATAACCATATATTATCGTTACTTAGATATTATGAACTATTAAAAGAATTAAAGAAGGTATAATATGCCAAAATATCAAGGACCAAATCCAATATCAGGGCCATATAGCGTTCCTAACGGAAGAACAATGTTAGGCGGCGGCAAATATGAACGAATCGTTTCTCAATCCGCTACATTTATATGCACTGGCTCTTTTGGAGGCGTGGCTGCAGTATCTACGTTAGGAGGATGTACAGTTACATTAACGGGAGGTGGTATATTAACATTACCGTCAAATACTATCGTACCAGTAGAAGTTTCAGTATACAGTATTACTGCAGGATCTGCAGCATTATATTATAGATAATATGAGTTATTTAAATAGCATAAAAAAACGTTTAGACGAATGCTCGTGTCAAACTAATATACGAGAAGAAGACGAAATCGAAGAAATTTCCGATTCAGGTGCAGTAGCTCCAATAGCTACTCCATATGCTTTTGGAAATGCTGATGATGACACAATTGAAATGGACGGTTTTAAAAAAGTAACGAAAAAGAAAATAAATACTCAAAGCGAATCTGTATTTGCTAAAATGAGTAAAGAGCTTTATATTAATGAAGTATCATATAAGGATTATAAAGAATATCCTGGTATGAGTTCTAAAAAGAAAATAAATACCGCTATTCAAGAATGTAATTCTGCATTATATCAAATAGAAAGATTCCTTAAACAAAATAGAAAGTTGCGTGAAGAAGAAGGAATTGGTAACGATCAATATTGGAAATCAACAGCTATTAAATTAGTTAAAATGGATGAAAGATTAAAAAATCTTCGTCAAGAAATTAAAAACTTTGGATTAAAAGAAATGTTGATGCGTATACAAGAAGAGGAAAATAATAACATATGAAAAATTTACTTATAGATTATATAACGTTTGATGTAACCCCTCAAATGGTTGCTGAGTCGATGGAAAAGAACGGCGGCCGATTAATTGTGTATGGAGTATTACAACGTGCCGAAGCTAAAAATCAAAACGGCCGCGTTTATCCTCGTCCTATATTAGAGCGTGAAGTAGAAAAATATTTAACTGAAAGCGTTAAACAACGTAGAGCGTTAGGGGAACTAGACCACCCAGATTCTTCTATTATAAATTTAAATAACGTATCACATAATATTGTTGATATGGAATGGAAAGGAAATGATTTAGTAGGTAAAGTAGAAGTATTAACTACTCCGGCAGGAAATATATTAAGAGAATTATTTAGAGCGGGTATTAAATTAGGTATTAGTTCAAGAGGAATGGGAAGTGTTAAACAATTAGATGAACGTACGGTTGAAGTACAAGACGATTTTGAACTTATAGCATTTGACTTCGTTTCTAATCCGTCGACATATGGAGCGTTTTTACATCCTATGCACGAGTCAGCAGGCCACCGTTTCGTGGATAAATACGAAAATGTAAATAAAATTATTACTGATATATTAACAGGGTTTAATTAATGAAACTTAAAAATCTTTTAAAAGAAGTATCAATATCAGAACCACCTGAATCAGTATTAAAGGGGGCATTGGATATATTTCGTAAACAAACAAATTTACCTGTCGCTACCCCTACTATTGTAAAAAGTACTCCGTCATTTATATCTTATAAATCTTCATTAGGTAAATTTATTACGGGCGCATTAATGCCATTAGTAGTTGATGCCGCTAATTTATTGATAATTGTAACTCCTTCAAAAAATTCAATAGGTGGTTATAAATTTCAATTTTATGCTAAAATACAAACAAAAGACGGTAAAGAAACCGGAGGGCTTCTTTTAACCGTATTATACGTAAATAATAAATTTAGGGTAATGTAATGCCAGCAAAATCACAAGCACAACAAAAATTAATGGGACTTGCATTAGCAGTTAAACGTGGTAACGTACCTAAAAGTAAAGTATCAAAGCAAATACAGCAATTGGCTAAATCTATGTCTGAAAAAGACTTGAAAAAGTTTGCCGGTACAAAGCTTAAAGGATTACCTTCTAAATTAAAAGAAGTTGCGTCTGAATCTGATATGGAACAAATGGATACAGGTTCTTTATTAGGTATGCAACGTATTATTGCTTTAACCGATGATCCTAAACAATATGAAGAATTAAATACATTATTAGGTATTGAATTAAGTAAGCGCGGCGTTAATTTAAGAAAGAAAACGGTTCCTAATAATATGTATTTAGGATATGCAGATAATAAATTAGGCAGTAATTTTCCGCAAAGAGAATCAAAAGGACAAGATATGAAATTAAAATCTATATTAAACAATATTAATGAAAATACGGAAGAGCAGGTTCAAATTTCCGAAGAACAAAAAAATGCTTTTTTAGAGCATATTAAATCATTTAATGTATTTGGTGAAGCTATTTATAGAAGCCAAAATATTATTGAAGCTTTAAAAGAAATTAAAAACATTGTTGAAACTGCCCATCATTTAACATTACAAGAAACTGGTGATTGGTTTGATAAAGTTACTGTAAATCGTCATATGAAACAATTAAAAGAGTCTTATAAGACTTTTGAAAAGACGGCAAACGAAATGTATACATTACAGCAACGTTTAGAAGCTTGTTATGAAGATATGGGAAATACATTAAATAAGTATTATAATATATCAGAAGATGCAGCTCCTAATTTGCAAGAAAAGGAAAGTGAATATCAAAAAACATTTTCTAAAGTAATGAAAAAAACGGGTATCGAATCTCCTGCGGATTTAGAATCGGAAAAACAAAAAAAGCAATTTTTTAATCAAGTTGCAAAATCATATAAACCAAAAGAAAAATAATTTAAACAATTAGTTATGAAAAAAAAGAATAAAAAACAAAGAATTTACGAAACAGAATTAGGTGGTTGCCACGTAATGGTAGTAGAAAAAGATATTGAATTAGCTCTACGTATATTGAGACAAAAATTCAAATCTTCAGAAAAAGTAGAAATACTACGAGAACGTAAAGAATTCGTTAAACCGTCAGTTAAACGTAGAAAAGAAATTTTAGCTGCTGTATTTAATGAGCAGGTTAGAAATAGACAAAAATAATATATAGTAAAAACTTCCAATCAAAAGGAAGTTTTTTACGTTATGCGTATATTTATATTAAGTATGCCAAATATTTTATTTTATATATAAAATCGGCTTAAAAAAATTAACCCTTATTATAGTTTTAATAACTATATTTCCTGATTAAAATAGAGGGATTCAATGAAAGACTTATTAAAAGAAGCAATCGCAGATGCAAAAGCAGTACGCGAAACAGCATTGGCAAATGCTAAACTTGCTTTAGAAGAAGCTTTTGCGCCTCGCATTCAATCAATGATTTCTAGCCATTTACAGCAAGAAGCTGAAGAAGAAATGATGGACGAAGAAGATGATGATATGACTGCAATGGGGGACAGTGAAGCTCCTGCTGAAGAAGAAATGCCAGCAGAAGAACCAACAGAAGAGCCAGCACCAGCGCCTGCTCCGTCTGACGATGAAATGACAGAAGATGATGACATGGATTTAGAAGAAATTATCCGTGAATTAGAATCTAGCGAAGACTCTGAAGATACAATGGACGAAGGTGATGATGAAATGATGGACGAAGCTGATGACGAAGAAATGACAGAAGCTGACGACGAAATGATGGACGAAGGTGAAGATGAAGAAATCGACATCCAAGAAGTAATCCGTGCATTACGTGAAGAAGATGAAGAACCGGTTAAAGAAGCAGAAGATGAAGAAAAGAAAGAAATGGAAGAAAACTTACAAGAAGCTTATAAAGTAATTAAGTTTTTACGTAGCAAGATTAATGAAGTTAATTTGCTAAATGCAAAACTTCTTTATTCTAACAAGTTATTCAGAACATATTCTTTAAATGAAAATCAAAAGCTTAAGGTTATTGAAAACTTTGACAGAGCTCAAAATCTTCGTGAAGTAAAACTTCTTTTTACTGCTTTAGCAGAAAACTTTACTGGTAATAGAAATAAAAAAGCAATTAAAGAAAGCTTTGCATCTAAACCGGTAGGATCTACGAAACCTGCAGAAAAAACAGTATTAAATGAAGGCGACGTTTTAGCTAACCGTTTCAAAAAATTAGCTGGTTTAATTAAATAATAAAATAACAAAAAAGGAGATAAAATGTCTTTAAAAAATATCTTAGGCGAAAGTAACGGAATGATCCGTCGCCAAATGGAAGAGACAAAAGGTCTTGTCAACAAATGGGAAAAGACAGGTCTTTTGGAAGGTCTTGATAAGGATTATGAGCGTCATGGAACGGCTATCCTATTAGAGAACCAAGCAAAACAATTAATTTCAGAAGCTTCTGCAACTGCAGGTGCTGATAACGCAGAACAATGGGCAGGCGTTGCTTTACCATTAGTACGTCGTATCTTTGCTGAAATCGCTGCTAAAGAATTCGTTTCTGTACAGCCAATGAATTTACCTTCAGGTCTTGTATTCTATCTTGATTTCAAGTATGGTACAGCTCAACCTGGATTCAATACTTCATCAACTCGTAACTCACGTTCTTCATTCCAAAACAATAGCGTATTTGGTATTACAGAAACTACAGGTGATGCAAATGGCGGTCTTTATGGTGCTGGTCGTTTCGGTTATTCATTAAACGAAGCAGTATCTACGTTAACTGTAACAGGTTCGACTGGAACTATTTCTTCTACTAACGCTAATGCTTATACATTAGTTGGAACAGGTGGAGATGATGATGTTTGGAACTATGATTCTAAATTCTATGCTGCATATAGCGCATCTATCGCATTAAATCACTTTAAGAAAATCGTTATGTCTGCAACAGGGTTTGCAACTAACGCAGATCTTAATGGTGTACGTGCATTTAAGATTTCAGGATCTTCTACAGGTGTTGTAGATACATATTTCCCGCAATTTACGAAATATGATGCATCTGCAAACACTATTACATTCGTTGTATCTGGATCAATTGGTGGTACTACTTCTACATTTACATTAGCTTCTGCAGCTACTATGTATGCTGTATATCAAAAGCAGCCAGGTGGTGTAGATGCATCAAATGGCATTACTGCAGGTCAAGGTGGTTCAAATTACCGTGGCGATTTTGAAGATTCAAATCCTAGCTCAACTAGTGATATTAATATCCCAGAAATTAACGTTGAAATGCGTTCTGAAGCAATTGTTGCTAAGACACGTAAGTTAAAGGCAGTTTGGACACCTGAATTTGCTCAAGACTTGAATGCATATCACTCAATTGACGCTGAAGCTGAATTAACTTCAATGTTATCTGAGTATGTATCGCAAGAAATTGATCTTGAAATTCTTGATATGTTGATCCAAAATGCAGTAACTACGGATAACTGGTCAGCACGCGTCGGATATGAATATGATTTAGCTTCAGATCAATTCGTTACTGCTGGTAACTCTAATGCATTAGCTTATAACCAAGGTACTTGGTATTCAACTTTAGGAACTAAGATTCAGAAAGTAAGTAATAAAATTCATCAAAAGACAATGCGTGGTGGTGCTAACTTCCTTGTAACGTCTCCTGATGTTTGTACTATTTTAGAATCTATTCCTGGATATGCAGCTTCTACAGACGGTGACAAAATGCAATTTGCAATGGGCGTAACGAAAGTTGGTGCTATTGCTAACCGCTTCACAGTATACAAGAACCCATATATGACTGAAAACTTAATCTTATTAGGATATCGTGGTACTCAGTTCCTTGAAACAGGCGCTGTATATGCTCCGTATATTCCATTGATTATGACTCCGCTTGTATATGATCCGACTAACTTCACTCCACGTAAGGGTGTAATGACTCGCTACGCTAAGAAGATGGTTCGTCCGGAATTCTATGGTTTAGTAAAAGTGCATGGTTTAAATTTAGTTTAATCTAAATATAACTAATAAAAGGGGGTAGAAATATCCCCTTTTTTTATGTTTGGCGGTTCTTTTATTGATTGTAATAGATCGTTGTTTATAGAACGTGTATATTTATATTAAAGGATTTTATTTATGGATAAGAATAAACAAGTACGCTCTTTAGTTAATAAAATTATAAAAGAAGAAATAACTAACTTTTTACCAAATGAACATCATGATCATGAAGCTAAAATGGCAAAAGCGGAAATTCGTGATATGCTTAAAAATGGTGTAGAATTATATAATATGATACAAGAAGGACAAAATTTACCAGGATGGGTATCTGCTTATATAACTTTATCATCTGATTATATTCATAGCGTATATGAATATATGATTGAAAATGAAAATAATTATTAATTTTATATATTATGGAACAGCAAAATGCGAGTTCAAATTTGAACAAACGCAAACCAAAAGGGCCTATCAAATTTAATATTACGTTAAATGAAGAACAAAAACAGGCAAAACAACAAATATTGCACAATACCGTTACGCTTTTAAAAGGCGCTGCTGGTTCCGGTAAAACATTATTAGCGTGTCAAATTGCATTGGATATGTTTTTTACTAGACAAGTAGAGAAGATTATAATTACTCGTCCTGTAGTAGAAGCAGCAGATCCAATAGGATTTCTTCCAGGAGGAATGAAAGAAAAAATGGATCCATGGTTGGCTCCTATTTACGCTAATTTATACATGTTATATGAAAAAGCATTTATTGATAAATTAGTAGAAGAACAAAAAATTGAAGTATTGCCATTTGCATTTGTAAGAGGACGTACTTTTGTTAATGCTTTTGTTATTGTCGATGAATGTCAAAACGTTAATCATAACCAAACGGAAATGATTATTGGACGTTTAGGATTAAATAGTAAAATGGTTTTTTGCGGGGATACTTCGCAAATTGACTTACGAAATAAAAAAGAATCAGGAATTGATTTCTTTAAAATATTAGAAACAAGAGTAGACGGCGTAAAAGTAATTACTCTTAAGGAAAACCATAGACATCCTATAGTTCCTTTAGTTTTAGATATTTATAAAGAATATTATTCATGACAGAATATAAAAAACAATATTTAACCTGGGACCAAACGACGTATCCTATTCAATGGGACAATAATCCGTATACCTGGGAAGAAGTTTTTATATTAATTGAAATTGCTCAAGCATTAGAAAATGGCGGCGGAGATTTTGAAGATATATATGGCGGGCTAGATAAAAAGAAAAAACAAACTCTTATTAAATTAGTTGCACGGATTGAAGGGAAAGAATATAAAGAATCAAAGTATAAAAAAGAAAATATTAAAGTAATTGCTAAAGGCGTTAAACTTGCTATTAAGGAAGTGTTAAACGTAGATATAAAGGTAGAATAATATGTATACATTTTTTACGGATAAATCAGAAGTATTTGAATGTAAAATATCATTGCAAGGTGCAAGTATAAACAGCTCTAAAGCTCGTTTAGTTTTAGAGTCAGAGAATATGAATTTTATTTTTTATGGTAAAATAAATTCAGACGGTAAATGCACTATACCAGTAAACAAATTACGTAATTATTTATCAGAAGATACTAAAGGCACTGCTAAATTAGAAGTTATTGCAGAAGATACATATTTTCAGCCATGGAGCGATAAATTTGAAGTTAAAACTTCTAAAAAGATTACCGTTGAAGTTAAATCAAATTTTAATGAAACATTATTAGAAAATGAAGGCACGGCAAAAGTAATAGTATCTGAAGTAAAAAATATCAAGTCAAATGTTAATAAATTATTGGCAATTACGGAAGAATTTATTAAATTATTAAATAAACGAAATATTACAATATATAATTTGTCAGAGAATAAGAAAACTTTAAATACGTTAGGACACCATATAGTTAATCGATATAAATTAACAGAGTCTCAACGTTTACAATTAATTAATGCAGTAATCAATAAATTATCTAAATAAATTGAATGTCACAAGACAATTTTACGGGCCAATTCATAAGCAGTACATTTCAAAGATTACTGCAATTATCAGATAACGGCGATTATATTACAGATGGTACTGGATCGGTAGTCACTTTACCCAGTGCTAATACATCTTCACTTTTAACCACTGCTTCTGTATCTTCAAACACAATTACGTTTACAAAAGGTGATGGAAGTACA